>ERZ827440.99-NODE-99-length-131843-cov-15.201103_pt1 | contig 131843 bp, 113 predicted proteins | sample MGYA00519774_ERZ827440 | MGnify/ENA primary metagenome ERZ827440 (study PRJEB31778, sample SAMEA3449302) | human gut metagenome | biome: human gut; feature: human-associated habitat; material: faeces | place: United Kingdom | collected 2010/2012 ... | reverse complement strand
TATCGTATACCCGTGACCCGGTATCGTATACCTGTGGCCAGTATCGTATACCCGTGACCCGGTATCGTATACCTGTGGCCAGTATCGTATACCCGTGACCCGGTATCGTATACCTGTGGCCAGTATCGTATACCCGTAGCCGAGAATCGTATACCTGTAGCCGGGCATCGTATACCCGTGCGTTTTGCCAGCAAAAATGGCGGCTTTTTACCGCAGAAAAAAACACGGTCTGAGCATCACTGCGCTCGGACCGTGATTGTGATTTCACCCCTGAAAACAAACTCAACGCATCCGTTCCTCCGGATGATTACCCGAGAGACCAGAAGGTTCCAGGCCTGTTCATCCCAGTCATCAAGGTTCTGGGGCTGCCCGTCAAGCACGGACAGGAACCGGCGGATGCCCTTGCCTCTGGTAAGGTGATCTTCTCTCTCGGCTTTTAGTTTGGTGAGTTTGTCATCAGCTGCCTTGTACCGTTCATTCAACATTGCGGCACGGGCATCGAATTCTTCCGTTGGCATGCCGGTGACAGCCTGTTCCCGAATAAGCCTGCGGTTCTGCTCGACTACTGTGTCTATTTCTTTCTGAGTAACCTCGATCTCCTGATCCAATCCAGAAGTGTCTTCCATCGAGGAGGCTAATTCTTCGCAGTCCTGGATTGCCGTTGTCCTCTCCGACATCAGTTTGTTGAATGCCTGGACAAACAACTTCTTGATATCATCTTCGGTTATCGTAGGTGTGCTGCACCGTTCTCCCTTGCCGTACTTTCGATTGCAGCGCCACACGACCCTCCGATAGGCGTCGTTGGAGTGCCAGACCTTTTGCCCGTAGTAGCCGCCGCAGTCGCCACATATGATTTTTGATCCGAATATGGTCCCGCTGTAGGACCTGCCGATCTTCTTGCGTCTTGCGATCTCGGCCTGTACCTGCTCGAATTCCTCCGGCGGGATGATGGCTTCGTGGTTGGCTTCTACATAGTACTGCGGCACTTCGCCCTCGTTCACTTTGTGCTTCTTCGTCAGAAAGTCCACGGTGAAGGTCTTCTGTAGCAGGGCATCACCCCGATATTTCTCGTTTGTCAGGATGCTGATGACCGTGCCTTCATACCATTTCTTTTTGCCACCGGGTGAAGGAATTCCTCTCTCCTCCAGCATCCGGCAAATGCCTATCGGGGCCATTCCTTCCATGAAGGAACGGTAGATAAGCCTGACGATTTTTGCCTGCTCCTTGTTTACCACCAAATTCCCATCCGGGCCTTTATCGTAACCGAGGAAGGTACTGTAGGCAACGTAGACCTTGCCGTCCGCCATCCGTTTGCGGTGGCCCCATGTCACGTTTTCGGAAATGCTGCGGCTCTCCTCCTGCGCAAGGCTGCTCATGATGGTGATCAGAAGCTCGCCCTTGCCGTCGAACGTGAAGATGTTTTCCTTCTCGAAATAGCACTCGCAGCCATGCTCTTTCAGCTTTCGGATCGTCACCAGGCTGTCCACGGTGTTGCGGGCAAAGCGGCTGACCGACTTGGTCACGATCAGATCGATCTTTCCGGCAAGGGCATCTTCGATCATTTCATTGAAACCGTCCCGGTGACGAGTGTTTGTTCCGCTGATGCCTTCATCCGTGTACACTTTGACGAATTCCCAGTCCGGATGAGATTGAATGAAGCGGGTGTAGTAATCGACCTGGGCTTCATAGCTGGTATACTGTTCGTCAGAATCCGTACTGACGCGTGCGTATCCAGCCACTTTCCTTTTTGCAATACCTTTTATCGGCGCAGCGGTGAAAATGTTTCTCGTCTGAGGAATCTTAGTGACGCTTTTTGCCATACTCTCTCCTCCTGGCGTCCGCAGCGGCCTTTGCTTTCATCTCTGGCGTCCAGCTTTTGGAACGGGATTCCAACTGCCATTCAGCTTTTCGCTCGGTGCCGTCCTTCATATGAAAGATCAGCTGGTTTGGTTCGACCGCTGTAATGCTGTCCACGGTATCCCGGAACATAATCTCGTCAAATGCGTTCCAGCCAAACAGGTCAGCAGTAACCCGCATCAGGACTTCTTCCGGTATTTTCCGGCTGTGGCAGTATTCTTTTCCCTCATTAATGAATGTTGAACATGCCCAGCGGGAAAGGCCGTGGTTTTGTACCCGTTTGAAATGCCTGCCACAATTCGGGCAAAGGATCATGCCCGTGAAGGCATAATGCTTGATAGGTTTTCTCGGCGCGTGTGATGAGGCAATACGTGCAAGTGCCTCTTGCGCGGCATCGAACGTTGCTTGATCGATTATCGCCGGATGAGTATCAGTAGCATAGTACTGAGGGAGCTCACCGCTGTTCCTAATCCTTTTCTTCTCGATATGATTATTGACGTATACTTTCTGGAGTAGCGCATTGCCCGTATACTTCTCGTTGCTAACGAGGTCGCGAATTCGTGCGGTATTCCACTTGCCACCGTAAGCTCCATAGAGACCGTTTCTGTTCAGCCATCTGGTAATGGAGTTCAGTGTGTCGCCCCGGATGATTCTCGCAAATATCTCCCGGACTGTCTCTGCTTGCTCCGGATCAATTTCGATCCCGTTTTCTTTGCTGATGCGGTAGCCGAACATTGTCCTCAGACACATCAGCTCACCGTCCTGAAATCCCTTACGGATACGCCATTTCTGATTGTCGCTGGCCGATTTGCTTTCTTCCTGGGCAAAAGCCGAAAGGATGGTCAGCATCAGCTCGCCATCGCCGCTCATGCTGTGGATTTTCTGCTCCTCAAAGTAGACGTCGATACCAAGCAGCTTCAATTCCCGCACCGTCTCCAGGGATGTCACGGTGTTGCGGGCAAAGCGTGAAACTGACTTGGTAATCACCATGTCGATCCGTCCGGCGCGACAATCAGCAAGAAGACGCTGAAATTCTTCTCTGGTATCTTTCGTCCCGGTCATAGCCTCGTCTGCATACACGCCAGCGAACCGCCAGCCGGGCTGCTCTCTTATCATCTGGCTGTAATAGCTTACCTGGGCGGCAAGCGAATGCAGCATTGCGTCCTTGCCGGATGACACTCGTGCATAGGCGGCTACATTCTTCAGCCTTTCCAGCGTAGGCTTTACTGGCACTCGGGTCACTTGCTTTTCCAAGGAACCACCTCCTGGCAGTGTGTGATATTAGCTCTTCCCGGCACACATAGCAAGCGATGATCCCGATATATACTGTTCTTCTCAAGGCCGTACTTTACGCGCATTCTTTCCTCAAAGGAGCAGAATTCTTTCTTATTGATTAGCGCCTGATTAAGCAGTCTCGCAGCAAGCGCCAAACTGGACAGATACCCTGTCACATCCGGGTTAGCCATTTGCGTCACCCGGCTTCCTGCGGGATCGGTGATAGCAAGAGGGCGAGCAGAACTTTGCGGGCTTAAAGGAATAGAAGTCCTTCCTGCAAACTGGGCATTGATACAGATGCTGCTGGTCGTTACTAAGCTGCTCTGGATGCTCTATCCACCATTTGACTCTGCATTTATCCGAACAGAACTTTTTCTTTCTCGGAGCATCCTTTTCAAGCGGTTTCTTACATTGAAGGCAAGTCGTGACATTATCAGATGGTGTCTTTCCCCTCTGGAAATACATCTTGATCGTGCTCACACCCAAGCCCATCTTCTCGGCAATCTGCGGATAGGTAAGTCCCTGGTCTCGAAGCATAGCGACTTGCTTCTTCTCACTGTTGGTCATTTCAGCACCTCCATTCACTTTCCACTGGAGGTCGAGAGGCGCTTTTGACGAAGGGAAAGAAAAAAATCATGGAAATATGAACCACTGGTTCCAGTACTTGACCACTGGTTCATTGCTATTTTTCTGCGGACCGGATATCATATAAAAAAGGCTGTTTGGTTGGAAAAGAACGATCCCCCACATTTTGGGGGAAACAAAAAAACCCGCATCCCGGTTTGTGAACCAGAATGCGGGTCAATTCTATTGTGTTATGCGGTTATGATTTCGCTGTACTTCCCAGACACCCATCCGACCTGGCTTCCAACAATCACCGCATGCCAGCCGTTAGTGGCGGTGGCGATATGCTCGAGCACTGTCCCATCAGGCACAGCGGTAATGCGGGCATAATCTGTTCCGTTACCTACACGGATGTTCACGGTACCGTTGTTGCAGACGATCTTCACCCTTGTCATGGAAAGCTGCTCCGGCTCCGGATCAGGCTCGGTCCGCTGCCCGACGTCGTTATCCGCAATAGCTGCCATCAGGGCGGTGTGCGTCTGATCGCCGTATTTGCCATCCTGCTTGAGCCCAGCCTTCTTCTGGAAAGTCTTCACAGCGGTTTCCGTCTTGCTGCCGAAATCCCCGTCAACCGTAAGCCCAGCGCCGAGTTGGTTCAGGAGCTCCTGCAGGGTCTTCACATCCCCGCCGACGGAACCTTTTTTCAGCAGGCGGCTGCCCAGCGTGTACGTGACTGTTTCGGCAGGCTGAGCGGAGCCGGTATCGCCGTAGTCGATGAACGGCAGCTTGGCCCAGTGCTTCCAGGTGCGTTCTTTCACCACGCTTTTCACACAGCCATAGTTGAATCCGCGCCATTCCACGGCATACCCACCGCCGACATAGTAACCGATATGACCGTCAGTGAAGAGCGCGAGGCCAACGATCTCCGGAAGCGTGTCAATCGTGCCCCAGTCCATACCCTTGGATTTGCAGTAGGAGAACATTCCACTGGCGCTCTTGTCCGGGCATCCATTGGAGCCATACTTGCTGCTATACTTCTGGTCGGTGCCGATGGATTCCAGAACGCCCTGTCCGCCGTTGGTCCAGGCGTATCCCTTGCAGCCGCCCACGCAGTCGGAAACAACCTGCTTGTTGGCGATGTCTTTCTTGTAGCGGGCGGTGCGGCTGGAACCATAGTGGTCAGGATACTGTCTCGTCTTGCTGGAAAGAACGGAATTGGACGCCTTGTAGACGCATGTGCCATACCAGTAGGGGCTCTTCTTCTCCGCCATTTTCTGGCACCAGTCCGCAAAGTGCTCGTTTGTGAACGGGGTGTTGATTCTTTCAGACATGATGATACCTCCAGTCATGAAAAGAGGGCGGCGGTCATTCTCCGTCGCCCTGGTCGGTCGTTCTCTCTTTGTCATGAAGCTGGGACAGGATATCGCGCAGCTTATCCGGGATGGGCAGGCCGATATGCGCGGCATTCTCAAGCAGGCTCAGCCCCTCGTTCGACATATAGAAGCAGATGACCGCACCCCGGAGCGCACTGCCCGTGCCCACCACATGCAGGTCGATGATGTGCGCCACGCCAACCAGCATCAGGATGAACACCTTTTTGCAGATGCCTTTGAAGCCGACAGCCGAGGATAGCTTCTTATCGATGATGGCGCACATGACGCCGCTGACATAGTCCAGCGTCATCAGCACAATAAGCGCGATCATCAGGCCATCCATGCCTCCGAGAAAGTAGCCCAGCCACGCGCCAAGCGCGGTGATTGCGATCTGAACCTTGGCCCAGATCAGGTCAATGGAAAAATCCCTCATAGTCGTTTCCTCCTTGTCGTTGATATGGAAAACCCGCCCTCGTAATGAGAGCGGGCTGATCCCGGGAATTGTGTAATTGTCTCATGCCTCAGGTCCCAATCGCTATCCAGTCAACATTCCTGCTTGTATTGAAACTGCCGCCGACGATGATCGTCGCGCCGGTGGTCGTTTTGCTGTAGATTTTCAGCGCGCCGTTATCGCCGGACCAGTTGCTGCCTGTGGTTGAATAGCTGGCCACCACGTGCGGAACGGAAGTAAATCCGGCAGACGAGTAGTTGATCGTCAGAGCACTGCTGCCTGAGACACTGCCCGAACCATATGCTACCTTGAATGGCAGACGGGCCATTGCCACGGTTCCGGTACTCAGGTTACTGGCATTGTTTGCACCGAGGTTGCTGCGGGCTGCTGCGGCTGTTGTAGCTCCCGTCCCACCGTTTGCCACAGGCACGCCCGAAGGCATCCCTGCATGGAAGACACGGTAGTTCGACCACACGCCTGCGTCGGCTACCCTGAGCATGACCGCGTTATCGAGGCTGTTTTCATAGCCCTTGGTACGTACTTCCAGCATCCTACGGTTGTTGCCGGTGCTGTCTTCCCAGGAGGCGAATGAGGACGCGCCGACATAGCTGCCCTCGAATACCGTTCGGTTGGTCGTGTTGTTGTAGTAAGGCAGAAGATACATGGACGGGTACAAATATCCCTGGATGGACAGATTGCCCGTCATGGTGTCGCCGGACTTCTTCACGCCGCCGAGAGCCGCAATCGCCCCTGCCGCAGTGGACGCGCCGGTGCCGCCGCTTTCAATGTCCAACGGCTCAGACAGCTTAAGCGGCCACCCGAACTCCGCGTATCCGGAGCTTTCAGCCACCTTGCCGAAGGCGATGCCCGTGCCGTCCGCCAGGAAGTCCATGATGACGCCCTTTGTGCCGATGCTGACCGCCTGCTCCACATAGTAGAAATAGTCCTGCAGGCGCACCTTCAGATCATAGCTGGCCAGCGCGTCAAAGGTCTGTGTCAACACCTTATCCGTCTGAGTCAGATTGTATGAGGAGACTGGCAGGGTCTCCGCCTGGGTCCATGTATCGGCTGAGGCCAGCTTGTAATACACCACGCAGGCCAGCGCGTTCTTATTGTTCAGCGGCACCACGCCGCCCTCGAATGAGTAGCGGACGTTGGTCCCATCCACCTGGGCGGCAGATCCATCACTGTTGCAACGGTCCGCTTTGAACAACCGGATGGACGGATAGCTGTAGTCCAGAACGGTCAGCGTTTCCGTATAGGTTGCCGTCCTGCCCCTGGTATCTGTAACTGTGACCGTAAGCGTCACATCCCCGGCAGTGGACAGCTTCTTGCTTGCTGTGAAGGAGGCTGTGGTATACGTCACGCCGTCCAGAGACGTTCGGTAGGAAGAAATCGTGCTTCCATAAGTTCCTGCAGCCGTGATTGCAACGGACAGCGTGCTCAGCATCTTGACATACGCCTGAATCCGGGTAGCCACCGTCGAATTGGTGTCTTCCACAGTCACAGAGGATATGGACGGGACCACCGTTGAAGGAACGTTCAGCGTCAGCGTGCAGGTGCGCGTGCCGGTCAGCGTGCCTCCGTTGTAACTTTGGCATGTGATAGTGCAGACGCCGTTCGTGGCGCTGGGGATCTGGGCCGCCAGCGTCAGCGGAGGTGTCCAGGAAACGGACGCGCCGACATTGGTGGCGATCGTCCCGCTGGTGTTGCCAAAGGTATAGAGCAGCGTATGGGTCGTGGATGTGCTGACCCGGTTGGTGTAGACAGTCACCGCGCTGCCCATGTTGACAGACGACGCCGATGTGGACGGCTGGGAAACCGCCTCCTCATAGGTGATGGTGATCGTGACAGCGGTCCACTGCAGATAGTTGTATGAGTAGCCCTGGGAAGACGCGCCGGGACTGGGATTGTAGATGGTGAAGGTGTTGTTGCCCTGGCTGATGTAAGCCGCCATGTTGTTGAACAGCGTGCCCGTCATCTGATAGACCGTTGAGTTCCCGAAGAACGAGCCGTCAAAAGTGCCCAGGGCGTTGCCTGTATAGCCAAGGCCCGTGACGCCTGACGCGATGCTGTTCTGGTAGTTGGCCTTCCGCATATAGACGGTCTTCGTGCTGCCAGCGCCGTAACCGGCCCTCGCCGCGTCGATGCTCAGCCAGATGCCGGTGATGACCTTGTTGGCCAGGTTCATGCCGGAGAAGCAGACGACGCCGACATAGTTATAGCTGGAATCGTAGAACTCCTGACAGGCTACGCCGTTTTTCGCGTTGGAAGAGGAATTGGTTTTCCTCGTGCACATTGAAGCGGCATACGCCACTGTGGTCGCCATGTGTACTCCTTTCCCGGCGTCAGCCGTTGTAGATCAGGGAGAGGTTGCCGTTGGCCTGCGGCTCGAAGGCGAACCGGCCTATGATAAGCTTGGTCAGGATCTCCGCCTGCGTGACATACAGCTTGTTGTTACTCAGGTAAGCAACCTCGGTGTCATTCATGTAGAAAGCCAGCCGGTCATTCACGACGCGGAAGGTGAACGGGTTCCCGGTCTTTCCGATGACAAGCCCCTGCTCGTCGAAGGACATATAGGTTCGGAAGATAGCCAGTTCCTCTTCAGTTGCCGCATGGGTGTCCGTCAGATCCTGCTGCAGCTGGTTGATCCGGGTGACCGCCCAGGTGTAATTGCTCTGCGTCTGTTCGGAGAGCGTGCTGACCTGCTGCGTGACCTGGGTCATATCGCTGGCCAGCGCATAGGTGGCCTGGACCTCGGAGCGGATGCTGTCTGCCTCCGTACTGATCTGCGCCCGGACGGAAGACAGCTTCTGCTCCAAGACCTCTTCGGCATCCTCCGGAGCGGCGGTCCAGTCCGTTGCCCGGTTTCCCTTCTCCAGTTTGATCTGATGGATGATGGTGCTGGCCGTTCCTGCGCTGGCGGGCTTGCGGTAGATCAGGATGTCTCCGTTGTCAGGATCATCATCCGGCGTTTTCCCATTGGCATATTCCGCTGTGAAGGTCGCCTGGACTGTCTGCCTGGCTGCGCCGGACAGGTCGATGGTCGCAAGTGTCTTGTCTCCGCCTGAAGTACGCACCGTCAGGCCTGTATATGCCTCCATGGGCGTCAGCGTCAGGGAGACAGTATATTCTTCTCCCGGAACCATGGCTTCCGACAACGCATATCGGGCAATGAGTGCAGTGGAATCGGAAATCTCCGAGCCAGAATTGAGGATATAGTTCCTCCCGCCGATTTCGAGATTCTCAACCGCCTCCTGCGCCTCCTCTGCCGTCAGGAAAGCTTCATATGCGATCTGAGAGATGGCTTTGAAGCCGCCGTTGTAATAGCGGAACATGGGATGCTCCGGAGCAAGCACGGCATTGACCGTCGTGCTCATCAGCCCCAGGAGGATGTAGGTGTATCCGTCTTCGGTTGTCGGCACCGTCGTTGTCAGCACTCCTGCGGCAGGCGTGAACATGGAGCCGTTCAGCGTTCCCTTGATGTATACTGTCGCCCCGGCAGTCCCGGAAAAACCAGATACTGTGCTGGCCAGAGAGAAAGCCGTGCCCCAGGAGATATAGTTGTTTGTCTGTGTCAGCTTGGAAGCAGTGTACGCCGTTCCGACATACAGGATGGGCTTCGTTACATCGAAAGCTGTGGTTGACAGCAGCATCAGCTTGCCCGCACTGTTGAACACACCCAGTCTGCCAGCCGCAATCGCTCCTACCGCAGTGACGGAAGCCTTGTAGTTGATCCGGTCGTAGTAGTTGGTGGTCGTATCCTGATTCCGGTTGATCCACCATCCGGTATAGCTGCCGCTGCCGTTGATGGGCGTGTTCTCCCGGTAGGTCATCAGGGTAATGTTGCCTACTGCCACATGCGTGGTGCAGCGGGTTGTGCCGTTGATATACACAGGTAAAGCGCCGGTAGTCGTTCCGTTTGACAGCGTAAGGTCCAGAGTGGCGGACGATGATGTTCCCGCAAACGGCAGCCAGTACAGGATGGTCTGGCCATCCCTCAGTTCAGAGAAGGTGGCGTTGCCCGTCCAGGCGTTGGTGGCCGCCGCCTGCGTGCCGACGATGACCTCGGCCGTGGCGTCAGAAAGATCCGCAATCGTGAAATGAGCCTGAGCAATCATGGCTTATTCCACCTCGCATACAAATACAGTCTTCACGGTCACATCGTCACCGTCGACATAGATCACCTTGCCTGCTGCAAAGGCAGCGCCGCTGTCCATGGGGTTGCCATCTTTGTCCCTGCGGTACCAGGTGTAGGTTTTCTCATGACCGTAGGTTGCGTCCGTAGTCACGTCCACCCAGGCGGAACCGCTGTAGCGCATGAGCGCTGTTGTGGGGCTGTTCGATGCAATCTTGTAATAGTAATCCCCGGCTGCGGGAGAAGACGGAGCCGTCGTAGAGTAGGTCGTGCTCTTCAGCGGGTCAACTTCCGCGCCGTTCTGCCACAGGCGGCAGATGAGGCAGGTCTGGCCGACGGTGTTTTTGAACACATCTCCGGCAGTACTGTCGATGTCGGCCTGGTAGTTGTCGGTCTTGTCGATGATAGTGATGGTGTCGTAGAAATAGGTCGTGGAGGTATTCTTGTACCTGGCCCGGCAGCGGTAGGTGGCCGAGCCTGTGACATCCGCCGCTTCGACCGTCAGCGTATTGCCTGCGGCGGCAGCGGCTTCCGCTTTGACTATTGTCCATGCGCCGCTCTCGTATTTTTCCCACAGATAATAACTGTTGGCATTGGCGGTCAGATTGGTCGCTCCCTGGTAGAACTGCGCATTGATCGTGATCTCGTCACTATCATTGGCAAGACCGTTGGTGAAGACAGTTCCGTCCGGAGAATAAACCGTCAGCACATAAGCCGCTGTTCCTGCTGAGCCAGTTGCTCCGGTATTGACCTTGCTCCACTGGATAACCAGCGTAGTATTGACAGGCGATGTGACAGGCACGGACACCTCGCCCTGCATCTGGCCCGAACCGCCGAGGGTGGCGTTGGCGGCAATCTCGATACTGATAGGGATTTCGTTATCCGTTGCCGCGCCTGTCGTAACCGTCATTCCAGTAGGCATCCCGGTAGGCGTGCCGACTGTTGGCGTCACTTTCGTCGCGCCAGTATACGCCACCACATTGCAGGTCTTTGTGACAGCAGCTACCTGCCCACTCTTATTCCCGGCGAACGTGATATTCTCGTTTGTCAGGAAGACAACGGATGCGTCCGTACCAGTTCCGCCGGGAGCGCCGTCCTGCACCTTATAGATGGAAGTCGTATCGCCAACGTTGGCGTCCGAGGTGGTGATGCGCAGCGTCGCGCTCTGGCCCACGAATACACTGTGCGTCGGCTTCACGATGAGCGTGGTGCCTGTGATACTGGCGTTGTCGCTGGTGGTCGGATAATCCGTCCAGTTCCCGGAACCGTTCTTGTACTGCCATTTGCCCATAGTGACGTTCTGCAGGTTGGCAGTCAGCGTGATCTGAGCCGGGGACACAGCGCCTGCGGAGGTGTATTTGAACACCTGTTCGCCGCTGATCCATGCGCTCTTTGCGTCCTCGCCTGTGGTCAGGAGGGCGAAAGTGATATCCGCCATCGCGTTGATGGTCAGGCCGGTATCCGGATCGGCGTAGGCCACATATGCAATATAGGTCAGCTGCTTGCTGGTCGCGGTGGCCAGATTGTTCTTGTTGACGGTGAGCGCCTTCCCGCTGACCGTTTCACCGGAGATGAGTGCCGCCTCTGCCGCAGAGCCGTCCTTGCGTTTCCAGGTGATCGTCAACGCCGTATTGTTCAGGGCGATAGCGGTCTGGTTGGCGTACACCACGGGCGTGATTGTCAGCTTGCCTGCCGTAGTTGTCCAGTCCGGACTGTAGGTATTGGCATTGACGTCGTTGATCTGCGTCCGGGGCTGGTTGGCTCCCAGATAAACAGAAAGCGACTTGCCGTCAGACAAGTCGATGATGGTTTTGGAGCCGGTTGCGATGATGGCCATTTATGATTCTTCCTCCTTCAACAGTTCGCAGTCATAGGTGGCGCTGTACAGCACATCCCTGGTGGTAAGCGTGATGCTTTTCATGCCCTTGTGGGCGTTGTTCCATATGGCGTCAGCGGTGTCATCCGCCGATTTCCGTTTCCACTGGAACCGGGACGCTGGCAGGCTGTCCGTTACGTTCTCGCTGCCATGCCATACCCTTGCGGTGAGCGTGGTGGCCTGTATATCCTCTGAAAGGATATCCGATGTCGAAACGATCTCGATGCGGAAGCCCACCAGCTCATCCATATCGGAATAGACCTGCTCCACGCGCTGGTTGATACCTGTGTTGCTGGACAGGTCCAGCGTCTCGCCGAAATTGGACGCCACATGGTTCGTGGTAATCGCTCCGGCTTTTATGTTGGAGCCTTCGATGGTATCGGCGGCAATCTCACCGCCGGTGATCGTGCCTGCCAGAATCTCATTGGATGTGATGGTCCGGGAGGCGATCTCATTGGCGGTGATGGCGTTGGCGACGATCTTGTCTCCCGTGATGCTCCGTTCCGTCAGCACATCGCCGTCCAGGGAGTCAACATTCTGGGAGACCAGCCCTCCGGAATTATTGAGGGCATAGACCACGGAATTATGGGAGCCGACCAGCTCCAGACGTTCGACAGACAGCGTCCCGGCATTGATCTTGTTCGCCGTCAGTTCCACGATCTTGGCGTCTGTAATTGAGCCGTCGGCAATCTGTGTCGTGCCCACCGCCTCCGCGCCGATGAGCGCCTGCGTGATAGCCGCCTGCCCGATCTGGGCCGTGCCGACCGCTGCGTCCGCAATATGGGCGCGGGTAATGGCAGCGTCCTGGATGTTTGCCGTACCGATGGCGGCGTGGGCGATCTTTCCGTTGGTGACGGACAGTTCCCGCAGGCTGCTGCCCGAAACAGAACCCGGCGCGATCTTCGTCGCTGTCACCGCGCCTTCCGACAACTGGTATCCCGCCACTGCGCTGCTTTCCACAGCAAACACGTTCCCGACCGTGATGTTTTTGTACCGCTTTGCCAGAGCGTCCCATTCGTATCCGGACACCTGCGCCTTGGCCACAAAGCCTGTCGGTACATGCCGGATGCGCACCAAGTCATACAGGAAGACCCGTTCCAGATTCCGGTACTGCCGGTATTCCTCTGTGTCGCCGATGTGGATGAAGTCGATATCCAGTGTCAGGTCAGGCATATCGCAGCCCTTGGCAAACTCATCCGCTGCCGCTTGGCGCATCAGCTCATAGCACTGCTCTTTGGTGAAGGGCTCGACATCGGACGCGGGCGTGTTGTCGGACTCCTCATCACTGCTTTCTTCTACGACGACTTCTTTCGCATCTGAAACGGTAAGTGTTCCGGTGTGGATCACGGGGTACTCGCCTATATGCGGGCTGTCGATCCACTGTTCCGGCAAGAGCATCCTGCGTCCATCCGCGTCCTCGCCGATGGGCACGATGCGTGTGACCACGCCGTCCGTGCTCTTGCTCCATGAGATGCCCGTCATGTTCTTGCCGTAGACGATCTCATATCCCCGGTCTGGCGGATCATCGTTATCCAACAGATAAAAGTCAGCGTTGTTTCGCACCAGCCTGGCTCGGGAGCGCTGCACCAGCCCGATATCCGGGTCAAGCAGGTACTTGATTGGATTGACGAAGCTGCGGTCGCCCAAACTGACCCTGCGGGCGATATTGGTAGCCAGTATGCGGCTATCCGGGGACATAAGCGCCTCACGCATTTTTGTGAGAGCATTCACCACATACGTACCGACCTGGATGGACAGCCTGCCGCACATATTGCCCATGAAGTCATAGCTGATATGCCGCGCCTCCACGGTCACCTCATGGTTGGCGGTGTCCACGCTGACAGAATAAATGCGGAAGCACTGCTCTGTGGCCTGCTCTGCGGGAACGATGACCGTGCCGTCGTCCTCCAGCGGCTTATAGGCAGGGACCGGCGCTTTGATGATCCGCTCCTCCTGCAGTTCCTTCCAACGCAGGTCCTCCGTGATGGGATGCACAAGCGTCAGGCTGAAGTCGCCGCCCGCGATCTCTGACACTGTGCAGGAGGAAGGCTGGAGGATACACAGGCCGTTGCCATGCCAGTCCGTTTCGTTGGCTTCATAAATGCAGATCACAGGCGGTCACCTCCTTCCGAAGGGCATAAAGAAAGCGTCGTTCGTGTTTGAACGACGCTGTGCAGGCTATTGTGGATGTTATTTTGCTGTGCGGATTTCCGCGTAGCCGTTCCAGGCAAACAACGCTTCTTCCGTTTCGTTGCCGAACACCTGCTCTACATTGCAGATGTAAAGGTAATGATCGCCGACTTCGTGGAATTCCTTCAGGCTGCACTGGATCGCTACGCGGCTGTGCAGCGGGATCCGGATATCGCTGCCAGGCACTTCCTGCATTTCTATGCCAAGCTTCGCGATCTTATCTGTGTCGCGGCCGGTGGACGTGCCGCAGCCGACGACCTGTTCGGCAATCGCCTCACCGGGAATCGTGAGAATGACTTTCTTATTGTTGCGCACCATCTCGCCACTGTACGAGGTTTTTGCCATGGCGTACGCAATCATGCCAGGGTTAAAGGACAGATAGGTCCACCAGGAAACTGTCGCCAGATTGGTAGTGCCGTCCGGCTTCTTCGTGCAGACGAGGGTCACAGGATTCGGAGAAGTCAGCTGGGACGCTTTGGGCAGGGTGATCTTATTCATGACGGTGTCTCCTCTCTTATTTTTTCATCAGATCAGCGCCGGAGTGCCAGGCCTGTCCGACTTTTTCACCAATAGCGTAGTAGCCATTGCGCATCTGATCGAAAGCGAAAGCGTGCAGTTCGCCTGCATCGATCTTTCCTTTCTCATCGAGTACTTTCTCGTCAGCCAGCACCCCTACGATCTCGCCCAGAACACGAAGCCCGTAAGGCTGATCCTGGAATTCGATCACTTTGCATTCCAGCGTCAGGGGATATTCTTCAATGATCGGTGCGTCTACCTTATCGCTCTTTACAGCGTGCAGGCCCGTCCGTACAAACTTATCTGCCATCTTGTTGGAGGACGCGATGCCCAGAAAATCGGATTCCCTCAGAGTGTCCGTTCCGGGAACGGCCAGCGTGAATGCGTTCCTCTGCCGGAGATTCGCTACAGTTTTGTGATCAGCCTCCAGGTTCAGCGCCACCATCTTTGTATCGCAGATGCCGCCCCAGGCCATCATCATAACGTCGACGGAATCATCCTCATTGTAGGTGCCGATCATATATGTCGGCATGGGAAACAGGTATGGCTGCACACCGAGTTCTTTCTTCATTTTCATTCCATCCTTTCCTCAATGCCCCGTCAGATCATTGACAGTTCCGTCCGGGATCGCTATAATTATAGCCAGTGTGATAAGCAAAAACAAGTACACACATCAAGGATAGATACTATCCAGAAGGAAAGTGTTATGCCAAAAGAATGCATTACAGACTGCAGGCTCGAGGAAACCGGCTTCAACTACACCATGTCGCTGATCCAGGGGAAATACAAGATGTTGATCCTGTATACGCTTGCCCGCTTTGATGTGGTTCGTTTTAACGAAATGCAGAAATACATCGGAACGATCACATTCAAAACCCTGAGTTCAACGCTGAAGCAGCTGGAAGCGGCCGGGCTGATCCATCGGAAGGAATACCCCCAGATCCCGCCTAAGGTCGAGTACAGCCTGACAGAGGATGGCAAGTCGCTCATTCCGATCTTGTCGCAGATGTGCGACTGGGGTGAAGCCCACAGAAGCTCAAAATAATGTGAACATCAGAGGAATCGCCAATTCGGCGTCACGACCAGTTTTGCCACTGTCCCCGTCCAGCTGATCACGCTGTCCCCGGGAGGCAGATACTGCGGACCGCCTTCAACCTTATCATTCAACAGCTGGCCGCCATCCAAGCTGGTACATTCCTGCGCCTCCCAGTCCAGCACGATGCCGTTGCCGATGCCGCTCAGCACGACCGCGCCGCTGTAGGTGATCAGGGTGATCGTTCCGCTCCCATACAGGGTGAATTTCGGCCACGCCGGGACCGTACCCGGATTGTGTACCATCATTCCGCTGGCTGTCAGGGCAATATCCTCCGCAGGCGGGTACAGGCGCTTATAGGGCTGGCACTGGAAAGGTACAGCGAAGCTCCTGAAACCCCGTCCACGGAGGATTTTGCTGAAATCGATCTGGTTGATGATCCGAGCGTCATAGGAGTGGTCCGGCTCGTTGCCGAACACCACGCTCCCGGAGCCCTGGAGCCACGCGCAGATAGCCTCAATGTCTGCATCCGGCCTGACCCAGCATTGCAGCGTTCTCAGCACCGGCTCATAAACAGGAAGGTTGCTTTCCGGCAGCATCAGTACGCCGGACCGGCCCGGAATAGTGACCTGGTTCACACGTTCTTTGGGCCGTGATATAGCGGGATACTCCGAAACCATGATACCGTAATCCTCAGAACTTACCCCGTTCCAAAGAAAACAAGGATGCGTAATGATCACCTCCGTCAGTAGCCGTATCCGTGCTGCCGCCTGCTCGTCATGGCGCTGATCTGGGCGGCAAGGGACTGCGCGTCCATATCGTTGGCCATGACCATATTTTCCACGTTTACAGCGGGCACGGTTTCGGTCTCGCCATTGTTGGCGCGTACCGCGTCAATAAGGTCACGCAGCAGGGACTCCATAGTCTCAGTAGAGCGTTCGCCCATGAAGCCGGACATGACATCGATCATGCCCGCCTTCAGCCTTGCGGACATTTCCGTCCACAGGGTGTCCAGCGGCAGGATGGCTTCCGCCCCAGCCTCACCGACACCCTGTAGCCCGGCAGCGCTGCCCAGAATCGTGGGCTTATCGAAGATACCGCCCAGCGCGTTCCAGGAGACGGACAGCTTCGGCAGTTTGATACCCCAGCCTATGTCATTCCAGGTGACGCTGATGCGGGGCAGCTTGAATTCCGGCAGCTTCCACTGGAAATTGAACAGGCCCTTGAAGTAATTGACTTTTTCCTGCAGCCAGGTCTTTGCCGATTCGATGGGGCTTTTGATCACGCCCAGGACGCTGTCCCACGCGCCTTTCACGCCGTTTTTGATGTTGGTCCAGCCGTTCACGATGCCAGCCTTTGCATTGGTGATGGCAGTGGACACCGCATTCGTGATATTGTTCCAGGCAGTTGAGGCGTTGCTCTTCAGCGTGTTCCAGGTGCCCTCAATGCCGGATTTGATGTTGTTCCATCCGGTCGTGGCCCCGCTCTTGATGTTATTCCAGGTAGTGGAGAAGAACGAAGTGACGCCGTTCCACACCTCGGTGGCTTTGCTGCTGATGCCCGTCCATACGCCGCTGATCCAGGTGGTGAAAGAGTTCCATGCGGTTTCCGCTCCGGTCTTGATGGAAGTCCACACCCCGGAGATCGTAGTCTTGATGCCGTTGAAAACGGTACTGGCCGTGGAGGAGATCCCGTTCCACACACCGCTGATCCACGATGTGAAAGAAGTCCAGGCGGTATTGGCAGCAGTTGAAATGCTCGACCATGTACTGGAGAAGAACGATGTCACGCCGTTCCACACGGTGCTGGCGGTCGTGGAGATTCCGTTCCATACACCGCTGATCCACGTGGTGAAGGAAGTCCAGGCGGTATTGGCAGCGGTGGAGATGCTTGTCCAGATGCCGCTGAAAAAGCTCACGACCGCATTCCACACTGTAGAGGCGGTCGTGCTGATGCCATTCCACACGCCGGTGATCCATGTGGTAAAGGACGTCCATGCCGTATTCGCCCCGGTGGAAATACTGGTCCATATGCCGGAAAAGAAGCCCACAACACCATTCCAGACGGTGCTGACTGTTGTGCTGATGCCGTTCCACACACCACTGATCCATGTGGTGAAGGAAGTCCAGGCAGTGTTGGCGGCAGTGGAAATTCCCGTCCAGATGCCGGAGAAGAAGGAAACAACAGCGTTCCATACGGTTTCAGCAGTCGTTTTGATGCCATTCCATACACCGCTGATCCATGTGGTGAAGGAAGTCCACGCTGTGTTGGCAGCAGTGGAAATGCTCGTCCAAATGCTGGAAAAGAATGTCACAACAGCATTCCAGATAGTGCTGGCCGTGGTAGAAATCCCGTTCCACACGCCGCTGATCCACTCCGTGAAGGATGTCCACGCAGTATTCGCGGCTGTGGAAATACCCGTCCAGATACCGGCGAAGAAGGACACGACCGCATTCCATACGGTTTCCGCTGTCGTTTTGATGCCGTTCCATACACCGCTGATCCATGTCGTGAAGTTCGTCCACGCCGTGCTGGCTGTGGTGGAAATGCCCGTCCATACGCCAGAGAAGAAAGAGACAATAGCATTCCACACTGTGGCCGCAGTCGTTTTGATGCCTTCCCATACGTCGCCGATCCATTCGGTGAAGGCAGCCCACGCCGTGCTGGCGGTCGTGGCGATAGCCGTCCATGTGTCGGAAAACCATTTCTTGATGGCATTCCACGCATTGACCACACCGGCTTTTATCACAGTCCATATGTCCGAGAACAGCTGCCCGAGATCAATACCGAAGGCTTCGGCGATACCGCACAACGTTTCCCAGAAGGTTGAAAAGAAATTGGTGATGGCTGTCCAGATATCCTGAAGGGCCACACATAGACTGTCCCACGCATCACTGATGCCCTGTGTGAAACCGTCCCAGTCTCCGGAGAAAAGTGAAATGATAGCGGAGACCAAGTTTGCCAGAAAATCAATGAAATTAACGATGGCGTCAATCACCGGACCAATTGCGGAAATGATACCCGCAATTCTGGCTATCACGAGCGAAACCATGACGCCGACTGCTGCCGCAATCGCCTCAAATACCGGCATCAGCTTCAGAACAATCTTCTGGATCGTGCCCCATAGCTTTTCCAGGGACGCTTTGATCGGCTCAAACCAGGACTGCAGTGTCTGGAAAGCACTGACAAAGGCAGCTTTCACTTTTTCGAATGCTGCGCATATCTGCTGCCAGATGGCGTTGACCTTATTCCGGAATTCCTCGTTGTTCTTGTACAGAGAGATAAACGCGGCAGCCAAAACCGCAATAACGGCGATCACAATACCGACCGGGCCGGTCAGTGCAGTCATAGCCTTGCCCAGCAGGCCGGTGACTTTCGTCGCGCCGGAGATGACCTTCATCACGGAGCCGACGTTCTTGATCACCTTGCCGATGCCTATGATGAGCTTGCCGCCCACCAGGAGCACCGGACCGACAGCGGCGGCGATAGTGGCGATCTTTATAATGGTGTCCTTGGTCTTATCATCAAGGCTGGTCAGCCAGTTGATGATGGCGGTGATCTTTTCAACCGCCTTCTGGACCATGGGAGCCAGACGCTCACCGAAGGAGATGGCAAGGCCCTCCACTGCTGATTTCAGCGTGCGGAAGGAACCGCCAAGGCCGCTCTCCATTGTATCGGCCATCTGCTGGGCTGCGCCTTCGCTGCCTTCGATGTAACCCATGAGCTCGTCGAACTCGGTACCGCATCCATCCAGCAAAGCCGTCACAGCGGCCAGGTCAGTCTTGTTGAAGATGGTGGAGATGATGTTCTGCTTCTGCTCGGCGGTCATGCCGTCCATGGACCGGTTCAGGTCCATCATGATGTCGTTCATGGAGCGCATGTTGCCGGAGCTGTCATAAACGGAAACGCCGAGCGCTTCCAGCTGGGCTGCGGCCTTGTCCGTAGGTTTCGTCAGCGACAGGATGACATTGCGCAGGTGCGTGCCGCCCTCAGCGCCCTTGATACCACGGTTGGCCAGGATGCCCAGTTCAGCATTGAGCTCAGCGGTGCCGCCCTTCAGATTTTTGGCTGTGCCACCCACGGTCAGAATGGCTTCGCCCAACTGGCCAACGGAAGTGTTGGACTTCTGCGCCGTCACGGCCATCTGGTCAGAGAACGTGCCCAGCTCGTCCATGGACAGGCCGAGGGCCGCCATAGCGTCGGTAGCCAGATCGGATGCGTATGCCAGATCCAGACCGCCTGCCTGCGCCAGGGCCAGTACCTGTGGCAGCGCCGCGCACGCCTCGTCCGCATCATACCCGGCCAGAGCCAGGTAGTTCAATGCCTGGGCGGCTTCAGACGCGGAGTAACGTGTTGACCGGCCCATCTCCTGGGCGGTGCTGTTGAGCAAGGCGATCTGCCGGTCTGCCTCTTCCGACGAACCGGCAACGAGTCCCATGGTCGCCTGCACGGTTTTCAGGGAATCATCAAATGACGTAAAAGTCTTGATGCAGACCGTGCCCAGCGCCACAATGGGCGTGGTCAGCTTCGTGGTGAGCTGCTGCCCGACCTGCGATACCTTTTTGCCTACGTTCTCCAGCTTCGCGCCGATGTTCTCCAGCTGTGTGCCCAGCTGGTAAAAGCCGTTCTGGGAGAGCTTCAGCTGCTGGGTGACAAGTTTCAGCGCCTGTTCGGTCTGGGAGACCTTCTGCTTAGCCTGCTCAAGCTGGGCAGCCAGCTTTTTCGTTTCCTCCGAGTTTTCGCCGGTTTCCGCTTTGCTCTTTTCATAGGCAGCCTCGAGATCAGCTACCTTCTGCTTCTGCGCAGCCAGCTTATCCGTCAGGGTCTGCGCAGAGGTCTGAAGCTGCGCCGTCACCTGTTTGAAATTGGTGATCCCGGTGGCGGCGTTGGTGCAGGAAGCCTGCAGCTTCGTCATCTGCCCCTCAAACTTGGAAAGGGAGCCTTCAAACTGGGTCGTGTCAAGGGACAGGCGGACAATCAGGTCGGACGTTCCGGACGCCATGGGGAATCACCTCCTTCATCCTTTTTTCGTTGGTTTCGGCATGTGCTCACAGTGGCACTTGAACACCGCATGCAGTTTCCGCAGTGTGCTTTTCCAAAAGACAGTCTCGCTCATGTTCAGCACTACGGTCCCCACGTAATACAGCAGCACCCAGTCCACAGATTCCTGTGCGCCAGATGCTGCCGTATCAAATGAGTCCCATAGCGCCTTTACTGAGGGTCGGGAGCCACGGCATTCCCGTCAGCACCGGTGTCCTCCGGAAGCGCGGCGGTCAGCGCCTCGGTGATCTGCTCCATGATCTTTTCCACATTAGTGAGGGAGATCATCGCGCCGACCTGCCGTTCGGTAAGCTTCTCGTCTTCATGCAGAAGGCCTGCCCACAGCAACGTGCGGGTAGCCTTCACGGAACCTGCCTGCATCTTTTGAAACGCCTGGTCCAGGGAACCGAATTTGTCTTCCAGCTCGGCAAAGGCGTTCAGGTCGAAGAGCAGGGTGCGGGGTTTGTCCAGTTCGATGGGAATCCGTACTTCCCGGATATCATGCAGAGCCATGGATTATTCCTCCCCGTTGTTGTTGGTCGTTTCGGTTGTCGCGGCTACCTCGTAGACGGCATTGAACCAGGCGTCAACGCCGGTGAAATCAGGATCGCCGGTGTCAGCGGAAATCTGCCAGTTGCCGTCGTAGTCGCGCTGGACAAAGGTGCCGGTCAGCTTGGGCTGACGCCAGGCGGGTGAATCGTTGCTGGTGGAATACTCATCCTCCACGAGCTGGAACTTGCCCTTGTACAGCCACACGCATCTGAACTGGTTGGGCTGGGGCTGGCTCATGAAGCCGATGGCCACATACGGCGCTTCGTCGCTGGCGTTCTGCACCATGACGCCGTGCTCGTACCTGTGGCCCAGCAGGATCGCCTGCGCCTTCATGGGCAGCGCGGCAAGCTCCAGCTCCACGGTGATGTCGCCCAGCTGAGACGCGATGTCGAATACGCCGTCATCTGCCCAGAGCTTCTCCTGGTTGGTCGTGGGAGAAATGCTGGCGGAGATAGCGCCAACCAGCGGCTGCGGGGATTCGTATACAGCGCCTTCCTCAGTATCACTGGTGAGGATGGCATAGTGGATATTGCGCAGCGACTGCCGCTGCGCCTTGACAGTAGAGTTGTTCGGCATATCGGTCTACTCCTTTCACTCCCACGGAAACGGGAGCTGTTCCTTGATGGTATAGGTTGCGGACTTCACATAGATGTCCATGTCCTGCAGGTAGTCATCCTGCACCTGCCCGTACCGCTGGTAGCCGTTCCGGCGCATGGTATTATGCAGGGCGGCGTTGATGGGATACAGCAGGTTCTCCCTGGCATAGATGTCGATGCGGAAGGTGATCTCTTCCTCCAGCGGCTGGTCGTCGGCGAAACGGGTATACTCCCGGTCCGACTCGAACACAGCCAGCCGGGGAAACACCTCCGCTTCCGGGGACAGGATCTGATAGATGGCGGGATTACCATAGGGATCGGTGGCCAGGAGCGCCGTCAGCTCTTCACTGGCCAGCAGCTCGTCCACCAGGGTCGATGCGTCCATATGCTCACCTCACTTGATGCCCAGCCGGGTCTCGATTTCCCGCTTCACGGTTTCCATCGCTTCGTCGCCACGCACTTCCGCGCTCTCGCGGATGAAGACGCGTTCCTTGATGCGCTTGGTACCGTACTCGAGGAATTTCCAGTAATAGCTGGGGCCGTTGACGCCGCCCACGACCGTCACGCCTGCGGTGTACTTGCTGGCGGAGACGCTGGTAGTCAGCTGGTCGGCCAGATGCTTGGCGGTACGTCCCTGAGTGGCCGGATGCCCGTGCGCGCTGCGGGGCGCTCGGACGTGGGCTTCTTCGCGGATGATTTCAGCGCCTTTGCGGAGCGCCTGCCCGGCAGCGGCCCTGGCGTCTTTGCCCATGTTTTTCACACGGGTACCCAGGTCTTTCAGACCGTCAATCCGTACATTTGCCATCTGCGGTCACCGTCCTTGCCAGAATCTCAAGCGCCTCGTGCCGGTTGTTTTTATCGAGAATGGAGGTGATGTCGTACACTGTCCCGTCCAGCCTGATGCGCATTTCAGGAGAGACATCTTTCCGGTACCGGATGGTGAAGCGCATCTCGTTCTCCCGGTTGACAGCGGCAGCCTCCCAGAACTCACGTCCTGACAGCGGCTCTACAGCGCACCAGCAGAAAAAGGCGGTCTCCCAGCGTTCTGTGGGGATGCCGTGATTCACTGTGACGGCCCTACGCAGGAACTCCACGCGGTTTCGCATAGTGCTGGGATACAGAGGATTACGGCTCATGGGCGTCCCTCCCTGACAGCGAATAGCAAAGAGCGCAGGGTAAGAAGCAGGTCATGATGATCCGCTTCCTCCCGGTGCTCATACAGATAGCCAAGGGTGAAATAGATGGCCACGCGAAGAGAAGCGCGGAGCGAAACAATCTCCGCGCTGTCTGTTTCTGTTGGCTCCGCGTCTGCCTGTGCCCATTCGGCATCGGTCAGCCGGGCAACATCCGTACACAGCCTGCCAGCAGATAGAAGGAGGCCGCCGATCAGTGCGTCATCGTCATTGGTATCCACCCGGAGGTACGTTTTGGCTTCAGCCAGTGTAATCAGCGCCATAGGTCAGCCTCCTTTCCGTTACGATGCGGGCGATTCTTCCGTATTATTGGTTTCATCGGGATCGGCAGCCATCAGCCCGGCGATTTTCAGCTTGGCCAGCAGAGCGTTGAAGTCTTCCTTCAGCGTCGCGATGCTGGTCGCCTCGCTGTCGGCCTGATTCTCCGCAGGGGTGAAAGAAGAAGGAAGCCCCTCCACAGAGGCTCCTTCTTCAAAGACCAGCCGACCGCCAACGTGGGTCACATCACCGCCCTGCTCGGTGTAGTTCTTCGCGTTATACTCGCTCATGCGTCGTCCCTCCTCAGGCATGCTGCTGCAGGATCTGAATGGCCTCCGGCAGCACGGTCTTGCCGTCCAGGCGCTTGGATGCCATGAAGCCCACCTGGCCCTTACCGGCATACAGTTCGTTCAGCCGACGGAAAGTGATGCCCTGGCGGTCGCCGATCCAGTAGTAGCTCAGATCGCCGAAGATGATGGTCTTCGCGCCAGCCTCGGCAGAAGGCATGAAGGGAGAAGTGAAATACGGGCGGCCCAGGATGGTGTTCACTTCGCCGTCCTTGATGCCCGGCTGCCACAGGTACTGGCCGTCGCCGGTCTTCAGCTTGCGGATCAACTTGATGGTCGTGTCGTTCAGAATCCATACGGCGTTCTTACGGTGCGGAGCCTTGAGGGTATAGTACAGGTCGACCAGCTCGTCAGCGGTGATCGCCGCAGTGCCGGCGGCAGTCACGCCAACGGCGCCGCCACCGGTAGCGTTCAGGATGCCGGTAGGCTTGGCACTGCCGTCTCCGTTCAGGAAAGCGTCCTCTTCCTTATCGCCGATGCGGCGGGAGAACTCGGCGGAGATGTAGCTCTCCAGGTCGAAAGCGGAATCCTGCAGCAGCTCTTCGGATACCTTGATGACGGTGCCGACCTTGTGGGCATCCAGCTGCACCTGGCCGAAGGACTCGGCGCTCTCCAGGTAGTCGCCTTCCTCGTCGATCCAGGACGCGGAACCGTGGGAGGCCACAACGGGAATCTTGTGCAGGCCGCCAGACGTGGTGATCACACGGGCGTGAGCGCGAATGACGCCGTTCTCGGTGAGCCCCTGGATCAGAGTGTGCTCGAAGGTATCGGGAACCAGATAACCGCCCTCGGCCACTTCGCCTTCTTCCAGGGCGTTGCGCAGCTCAGGCGGCATGGGGCTCTTGCTGCGGATCTGGTTCCAGAAAGCCTGCTTGTAGGCATCGGAAGCGCGTCCGGTCTTGGCGTCGATCTTTGCTGCGGCGGCAGGCTTTTCGGTCAGAGGAGTGCTGGTGGGTTTGGACATCTCGCGGTCCATAGCCTCCAGACGTTCCATGCGGTTGATCTCATTGCCCAGGGCAGTGATCTCATTCTCCATGTTGGTGTAAGTGGCATCATCCTCAGCGGAGAGGAAGCCGTCAGCGTTGCGGTGGGAGTCCAGGAAAGCCTTAGCGGCCTCAAAGGTCTTAGCGCGCTTGTTGCGCAGTTCGGTGATAGTCATGCTGATCATCCTCCTGTCAGTTTTTCAAAAGAGAAAGCCGTTCCATCAGTTCATCGACGGAGCGGCCACGGGGAACCGGCTTTTCCTGCCGGGTTTTCTGGGTAATCTTGTTGATGAGGGCCATCTCCACGGCCCGGTCGGAAAACTCGAAGGCGGGCATTTCTGCCGTAATCTTCTCATCCGTGAGCATGCCGTCTGCGAAACCAAGCTCAATGGCCCGGTTTGCGTTCATCCATGTCTCACTGTCCATCAGGTGGGAGATCCGTGCGCGGGAAAGCCCGGTCCGGAGCTCGTAGGCGTTGATGATACTCTCCTTGACCTCCTCCAGCATTTCGATGGCCTTTTCCATCTCATCTTTGCTGCCGAAAGCTGCGGTCATGGGGTTGTGGATCATCATGAGACTCGTGGGAGCCATCAGGACGGACGTGCCAGCCATGGCGATGACGGATGCCGCTGAGGCAGCGATACCGTCAATCTTGATGGTGACGTTGCCTGGATAGTCCATGAGCATTGTGTAGATCTGGCTTGCCGCAATGCAGTCGCCGCCAGGGCTATTCAGATAGATAACCACATCTCCGTCTCCGGAGAACAGCTCATCCTTGAACATCTGGGGCGTGACATCATCGTCAAACCAGCTCTCAGAGGCGATGGTGCCATAAAGCTCAAGGACCCTTGCTTCCGGTTCGCCGTCTACCTGATTTCTCCACTTCCAAAACTTCTTCTGGGGATTCATCGGGTTCCGTTTCCTCCTTTCCCGAATCGATATCTGCAAAAGCGCCCGCGTGAACCAGCGGGAGCATATTGCCGTTGATGAGGTATAGGTCGCCGCCTTCTTCCGCTGGGATGCGGTCGAGGTTTTCCAGTTCCCGGATGTCGTTGGCAGACATCCAGCCATTCTGCCTCGCGGTGGCGTATCCGTTCATGCGGCTCTGATAGTCGCCACGCAGCAAGCCTTCCACATTGAACTTGAAGAAGTACCGGCTCTTCTCTTCCTGGGTGAACAGAGCGCGGGACAATGACTGCTCCCAGCGCACAACCCAGGGGTCCAGCGTGTACTTCACAAATTCCAGCGATTGCTGCTCAATATTGGAAAAGCTCGACTTCTCCAGATCGCCGATCATATGCGGCGGTATCCGGAAAATTCGAGCGATTTCATTAATTTGGAATTTTCGCGTCTCCAGAAACTGCGCCTGTTCCGGTGCTATGGAGATGGGCGTATACTTCATGCCCTCTTCCAGGATGGCGACCTTCCCGGCGTTCTGGCTTCCGGAGAAGCCCTTGTTCCAGCTCTCTCGGACGCGGTCTGGGTCTTTCACGGTCCCTGGGTATTCCAATAAGCCGCCCGGTGTCGCACCATTGGCAAAGAACTTAGCGCCATACTCCTCTGTAGCGATGGCCAGGCCGATGGCATTCTTCGCCATGGCGATGGGGCTGTAGCCAACCAGGCCGTCAAAGCCCAAGCCGGGAACGTGCAGCACATCCGATGGCTTCAGAATCACCGTGCCGCCTGGCATTGTCGGCGCATCGGAATTGCTCATCTGATAGCTGTAGAACAGCTGCCCGGAAGAATCACGGTCCACTGTCATGCGGTTGGGCATGAGCGGATACAGCGCTACAACTTCGCCTTTGCCGTTACGGATGATCTGCGCATAGGCGTTGCCCCACAAGAGCAGGTGCGTCATGAGCGTCTCCCGGAAGACGAATGAGCTCATTTCCGGATTCGGCTCGTCATGCAACAGCAGGTACAGCGGATGCCCGAGGGCCTTTTCCTTACCGCCGTCCTCTTTGTAGCAGTACAGATGCAACGGCAATCCGGCAATGGCCTCCGCCAATATCCGGACACAGGAGTACACGGCGGTCATCTGCATGGCCGAGCGTTCCGTTACGGCTTTTCCGGCAGTACTGTTGCCCAGGAAGAACCGGTAACCGCTGCCATTCGTGCTGTTGCTGGGCTTGTCACGAGAGTGAAAGAGGCCGCTGAAGATGCCCATGAAGGTTCACCGTCCTTTCAGATAAACAAAATGCCTCTGTCGTCATATACAGAGGCGGTAGAGACGTTGCCGCACCGGATGGCGCGGTCCAGCCCCATGATAGCAGCAATCGCGCCGTCGATCTTTTCGGTTGACTTTTCCTTGTCTGCCTTGATGTTCCCGGCGGGATCGGTGCGGATGTAGATGTTGTCCATCATCCATCGCAATACCGGGTGGCCGCCGTGAGCTACCTTTTTCTCCAGCACCAGCTTCATCAGTTCTTTTGTTGGCGGGGACATATCCTTGAAACCCTGTCCGAAGGGAACCACGGTAAAGCCCATGCCCTCCAGATTCTGGACCATCTGGATTGCTCCCCAGCGGTCAAAGGCGATCTCACGGATGTTGAACTTCTCACCAAGCCGCTCGATGTATTTCTCGATGAAACCGTAATGAACGACATTGCCCTCTGTGGTCATGAGGAAACCCTGGCGCTCCCAAACGTCATATGGCACATGGTCGCGCCGTACCCGGAGGTCGAGCGTATCCTCCGGGACCCAGAAGTACGGAAGCAGGATATAGCGGTCATCCTCGTTTGTCGGCGGGAATACCAGCACAAAAGCCGTGATGTCCGTGGTGGAAGACAGGTCCAGGCCGCCGTAACAGACACGGCCTTCCAGGTCATCCTCGTTTATCAGAGAAGCGCAGGCGTCCCATTTCTCCATGGGCATCCAGCGTACCGCCTGCTTGACCCATTGGTTCAGGCGCAGCTGCCGAAAGGCGTTCTCCTCACCGGGATTCTGCCGGGCTGACTCGCAGGCGGCGATGACCTTATCTATCCCTATGGTTTCACCCAGGGACGGGTTGGCCTTTTTCCATACCTTCGGGTCCGTCCAGTCCTCGTTATCGGCAGCGCCATAAATGACTGGATAGAATGTCGGATCGATCTTCCGGCCTTCCAGGATGTCCAGCGCTTTCTGGTGCGTTTCATAGCAGATACTGTGCGTGTCCGTCCCGGCGGTGGTGATCAGGAAGTACAGTGGCTGCATCCGGGCATCGCCGGAACCCTTTGTCATGACGTCAAACAGCTTCCGGTTGGGCTGCGTGTGAAGCTCGTCGAACACGACGCCGTGGATATTGAAGCCATGCTTGCTGTAGGCTTCAGCGGACAGAACTTGATAGAAGCTGTTGGTCGGGTTGTAGATGATCCGCTTCTGGGAGGCGAGTATCTTCACGCGCTTCGACAGGGCCGGGCACATCCGGACCATATCGGCGGCCACCTCGAACACAATGCTGGCCTGCTGCCGGTCCGCAGCGCAGCCGTAGACCTCGGCGCGTTCCTCGCCATCGCCGCAGCAGAGCAGCAGCGCGATGGCGGCTGCCAGCTCGCTCTTACCATTCTTTTTCGGAATCTCCACATAGGCGGTGTTGAACTGCCGGTAGCCATTGGGCTTCAGGATTCCAAACAGATCCCGGATAATCTGCTCCTGCCAGTCCAGCAATTGAAAAGGCCGTCCTGCCCAGGTGCCCTTGGTATGGCAGAGGTTTTCGATGAAGGCGACAGCGAAATCGGCGGCTTCCTTGTCATAATGGGAATCCTTCGCCTTGAATACGGTAGGCTTGTAGCGCTTCAGCTTCTTCAAACGATCACCTCCTACGGGCATAAAAAATAGACCTCTGCGGTCTTTCAGTACGAGATACAGCCCGCCTGGGCTGTTCCCGGAAATCTCCAGTTTCGTCGCGGTCAGTTGTTGCTGTAAAGCAGGATGCAAAGCGCAAGCTGCGAAGGCTCGTCTTCCGGCTCGGTGACCCAGCCCTTGTCGTAGCTGGCAGTGACCTTGCCGTTCACGCTGATTGTCAGCCGGACGATTTTCCCGCCGTTCAGGCCATACTTCCGGCTCTTGCCTTTGTTGCAGGTGATTTCGTACCGGCAGGAAGTGTACCTGGTCTTATCCTTGGCATCGGGAATTCCGATGACGCCGTTCTGTGTCTTTGCCATGCTCAGCGCCTCCTCAAGCCTTCTTCACATCGACCAGCCAGCTGGCTTCCTTGTGGTATTCGCCGGTGGCCTTTTCCAGGACCTCGTGGTCCTCTTCGATGTAGTGCAGGCCTTTGCCGACCTTGATCAGCCGGACGCTTTCAAAGCCGGGGATGCTCGTGCGGTAAACGCTGGCCGTGCGGCTCTCGCCGTCGTAGCTCTTGCCGTCCCAGCCGTTGAAGGTGAAGGTGACCTTTTCCTTCGTCTTAGTGAAGAAGCGTTCGAAGTCCTTGCGCAGAATCGCGGTGTTGTAGTCTTCCAGGAAGAAGTGGGTTCTCAGTTCGTAGGCGTTCGTCATGGCGGTGTCCCTCCGTTCGTGTTTTCCCCTTGGGGTAGTGTATATATCACTCTAAACGGAGGAAATAGCAAGTCATATCTGGCCTATTTTCAAGATAAATATGTACAAACAATCAGCGGATCATTTGTCACTATTACGCTTGCGCCATAACGAGAAAAAGCCCTGTCTGGGGCGCTCCTCTCAGGCGGCAATCCGGATCGTGAGGTACCCGGTGCCATCCTGCCAGAAACGGAACTCTGTCTTCCCGGTCTTCTTGTTCATCCGCAGGGCGGATGCGGTGAGATTCCTGACCACTTCTTTTCCGAAGAACCATTCGGTCATGCTCTTGGTGGTCGTAGCTGCGTTGGTCTTGTAGGTGATCGTCATGGTGGTGTTCCTCCGTTCGTTGTCTTCCCCTTGGGGTAGTGTATATATCACTCTAAACGGAGAAAATAGCAAGTCATTTCTGCAGATATTCCAAGATAAATATATGTGTTTTACGGACCGGAATGTGGGCGGTTCATGACGAGAAACACAGCCTTTCCAGGCTGCGTCCCGGCTCTCGCAGGGGCTTTTCAGTCGAGGGCTCTGGCAAAGCGCTCGCGCTCCTCCGGGGTGTAAAGCTCGGTCCAGGGATGCTCCTCGCCGCGCAGGTCGAAGGTCAGTCCGTAGATGTAAATGATCCGCTCTTTGTCGTCGTACATCGTGCGGTCCACCCGGACGCTGGCGGGGTGGAAACCCCAGCCGGTGTAAAGGTCGTGCAGGGCGTGCTTGTATTCGGAGCCGCCGTCGGTCCGGATCGTCAGGGTCGTCCCGTAGCCCAAGTTGAACTGCTTTTCGTACCGCTTGATGTAGTTGAACTCGTTTCTTTCTTCGCGCTTCATGGTGGTTGCCTCCGTTCGTGTTTTCCCCTTGGGGTAGTGTATATATCACTCTAAACGGAGAGAATAGCAAGTCAATTATGCTCGGATTCCGCACATATAATTGATAACTTTCTGTGTCATGCGTCATACGACCAACAGAGCCTTTCGGCTCCGTGGCGGCTGGTTTCCAGCGGGTTTCAGTTGACGCTGAAGCGGATGCCCATGATCTCGGTGGGCTCCTCGTCACCCCAGCGGTTCTCGTGGCGGGTGATCGTGCAAAGGCCGGTCATCGTGCAGCCCTCGGCAGCAAAGGCGTGGAGGTTTTCCATCACCGCTGTCGACTGGTTGGTGTAAACGAAGGTGTCGATTCCGGCGTTGCGGAGGGCTTCGATGAAGTCGTGGACCTCTTTTTCCCAGAGGAAGTCGTCCATCTCCAGCTCGTCTTCCTGGCGGCTCAGGCTGGAGGCCCAGGCACGGTAGGCTTTGCAGGCTCCCTGCGGGAAGGGGAACTTGGCTGCGGCGTCCTCTTCGTACCAGGTTTTGAGTTCTTCGCTCTCACAGCCCAGGGTGTCGATGATCTGCTGCTTGCGGGCTCTGCGCTCGACGCGGGCTGCCTCGTATTCGTGCCCGATGCGCTTCAGGTCCAGGAAGTAGGTGTTGTTCGCGTTCATCATGGCTCCGTCCTCCTTACTGCTGCATCGCCCAGGCCAGGGCGTGGCCGTTGTCTTCGAAGCGCTCTTCGCTCACCGCGATCAGCCTGATCTCGCCTTCGCAGGAAAGGTCGTCGTCGGTGTGCTCGTAAACCGCGCCGTAGTAGCAGGGCTCCTTGTAGGTGTAGTAGTATCCGGCGACCAGGAAGCGCTTTCCGAAGTTCACGTTGCAGGTCCAGCGGCAGGCCAGGTTCTCAGGGGTGGTGGTCTCCGGCAGGCGGTAGGTGCGGGCGGCCTTTTCAAGGTTTGTCATGGTCTTGTTCCTCCGTTTTCGTTGTGCTGTTTACCTTTCGGCATGTGTATATATCACTCTAAACGGAGAATATAGCAAGTCTTTTCTGCCCGAAATACGCACATATAATTGATAACTTTCTGTGTCATGAATTGTGACCTGTACGACCAAAAGAGCCGCTGGGCTCTTCTGGCTGCGAGGCTCAATCCGCCTCGCCGGTCAGGATGAAATGTGCGTATTCCTTGCGGTGTTCTTCGAGGTAACAGACCAGTTCGTAGTAGCCACGCTCATAGGCCAGCCGCTGGACCATGGGGATGTCAAACATGTTGGTCAGGCCGGTATCCCGGATGGCAAGGATCTGCTCTTTCACTTTCTCAGTCATGATCAACCCTCCTGCAGCTATCTTGGCCCCATGCAACGCCTAATCCGCTACCCGTTGACCAGGCCACATGAATCGTGGCAATATCATCCACCGCGACCACCTTACCCAGGGTGCCGGGAGGCGGTGCCTGCGGGTCCTCCATCTGTACCAGTTCCACCGTGCATCCAACGGGGTAAGCCCTGCGGAGGGCTTCGATGGTTTCTTTACTCGGCGTCCGCATCATCGTTCACCTCCGCTTCCTGCTTCAGCGCCTTCAGGGCATCGCGCTTTTCGTTCTGCCTCAGCTGCCAGCGTTCTTTGTCCTCTTCAGTGCGGAAAGCACAGTTCCCGGAGAGGTTAGCCATCAGGATTCTGCGCTCATCCTTATATTCTGGTCCGTTCATGCCGAGCCGCAGGAGCCAGATGCGCATCGCGTATTTTTCGTTCTCGGCGCTGGCTTCCTTCGCCTGAATGCGCTGCTGGGTGAGCGCCTGCTTGTTCATCATGGCGCAGAGTGTGGTAAAAGTGCGCAGTGTGGCGATGTCGGAAGTCTCCGGCAAGGTGCTGAAGGTCAGGCGGTCGGCATCGATGACCAACCCGTCTACCGCTTTGCCGATGCTGTTCTCCAGGGCAGTGACCGTTTCGCTAAACCGCTCCATGGTGAGAACGTTGGCGTCAGGCTGCAGTGCTTTGATCAGCCGCTCATCTACCCGGAAGGTTGTGCCCAGCGCCTTATTCAGCAGCGAGGCTCTGGTGTAGAGCAGGTTGACGAGGTTGCGTAAGGTCTGGCCCGTGTGACGCGCAAGCGGCAGGCTGACCGTCAGCTCAACGGGGTCATGTTCTTCGTCGCCCTCTGTGGGTTCTTCGGTTTCCGGCGCTTCCGTGTCAGCCACCGCAGGCGTTTCCTGGGCGTTTTTCGTTCCCTCGACCGTCTCGCCAACACCCTCGAAACCCGCCGCAGCCAGCGCCTCCAGCACCGCCTCGACCTCTTCGCTGTCGGAGCGGTCGCTGAACTCCAGGACGCCTTCCTTGGTCACGGTGAAGTAATCAATCTCGTAGGCGCAGGTGGGCATCTTCATGTAGACGGCTTTCGCGCCGGTGGTCGTCTCGATGACCTTCACCAGAGCCTTGCGCTCGTTCCCGGTTACGTTGTAGTGAATCCTCATGTTCGAATCCTCCTCGTTCATTTTCCCCGGTTTCCCTTGGGGTAGTGTATAGATCACTCTAAACGGGGAAAATAGCAAGCGGATATCGAGATATTTATCAGAAAAGTCTCATATTTCTTTAGACGTGGAATCATCCATCACTGCCCACTTCTTTCACGAGACTGGCATAGCTCAGTTGCTGCCCATCACGTTCCACATACACCTGATCCGCGTTGCCGAAATCTTCTACGTACCGGCGAAGGATGACGGAGGCATACTTGGGATCAAGCTCAGACATGAAGCAAACGCGTCCGGTCTGCTCACATGCCATCATGGTGGAACCGCTGCCGCCGAAAGTATCCAGGACAATGCTGTTCTCCTGGCTGCTGTTCCCGATGGGATAAGCCAGCAGATCCAGCGGCTTGCTGGTCGGATGGTTTTCATTCCGCTTGGGCTTGGCGAAGTTCCAGATGGTGGTTTGCTTCCGGTCCGAGTACCAAGGATGCTTGCCGTTCTGCAGGAAACCATACAGAACCGGTTCATGCTGCCACTGGTAATCCGAACGGCCCAGCACCAGGCTGTCCTTCACCCAGATGCAGCATCCGGCGAGATGGAATCCGGCGTCGATGAAGGCGCGTCGGAAATTCAGTCCTTCTGTGTCCGCATGGAACACATACGCTGCACCGCCCTTTTCCAGGGAATCTGCCATATTCCTGAAAGCCAGCAGAAGGAAACCATAGAACTCCTCATCCTTGATGCTGTCGTTCTGAATGGTCAGGCCGCTGGCGCTCTTGAAGGAGACGCCATATGGTGGATCGGTAACGATGAGGTTGGCGCGTTTCCCGCCCATCAGCCGCTGCACGTCTTCTGCTTTCGTGGCGTCACCGCAGAGCAACCGGTGTCTTCCAACGGTCCATAGGTCGCCGGGTTCCACAAAGGACGCCTTCTCCAGGGCAGCGCTAAGGTCGAAGTCGTCATCCTTCGTTTCCTTCTCATCTGTACCCATCATGGCGGCCAGTTCTTTTTCATCAAAGCCGGTGAAGGACAGATCATAAGCCATCTCCTGCAGGGATTCCAGTTCCACCTTCAGCAGTTCTTCATCCCAGCCCGCGTCCATGGCCATGCGGTTATCGGCAAGAATGTACGCTTTCTTCTGAGCCTCGGTCAGATGATCCACATAAACGCAGGGGACCTCGGTGAAGCCCTCCTCCCGCGCAGCGGCCAGACGCCCATGCCCGGCAATCACGTTGTTGTTGCGGTCGATCAGGATGGGATTGACGAATCCGAATTCCCGAAGAGAAGCCCGGAGTTTTTTGATCTGCTCCGGGCTGTGGGTGCGGGCGTTATTGATGTATGGAATCAGGCGCTCAATCGGTACCTGTGTCATTTCGTTGGTCGTGATTTTACTCATGTCGTTCACCTCAGAACAGGCCCCATTCGGCAAACTTCTCAAACCCGCCGATGGCCGCGATAAACTGCCCGGCTTCCTCTACGATATCGCTGAACGGAATGCCGTCCACACTGTCATCACCGATAGCGCAGCAGAGGGAAACAGGCTCACCGGTGCGCTGAGCCTTCAGGAAGGCGTGGATGTTGACGGACACGTCTGCTTTCGACAGGTCCTTGCCATGCAGCCCTCCACCGGTCACGCTGTCAGCCATATCGCTGCCCAGCTTCCGGTTGGTGGCTCCGCTGTCCACATTGATGCCGCCTGTCCAGTCGCCCAGGGGATTGATTTCCGCGCCGGGGAACTCAGCAGCCAGGTCGGCTGTGGAGGCGTTGCTTTGGCAGAGGATCAGGCGCTCGCCGTCCAGAATGTATTTCCCATCAGAAGGATACTTCCCAAAGATATGTCGGGCGATGGCCGACAGCTGCTTCTGCTCCTCGGTTAGCGGCATACCCTTGAAGATGCCGTTATCGCCGCAACGGAAGCCCTCCGCCTGATTGGCTGCCAAGTGCGCGTCCTGGTCTACTTCGCAATAGTCCATGACTACACCGTCACCGGCAATCCGGGTGACGACGGCCTGTACCACTGTTGCCGGAATATGTACAGAACTCTCCGCAATGATGTGGCAGATGCGGTGCCCAATCAGCACTTCTACTGCAATGCGCGGGCAGGACTGCACGGAGTAGGCGTAGTCCACCAGGGCTCCGGCGATGCGATCCGCCACCTTGTCCGGGTGGCAGGGGTTCACTTTTTCAATCATCGATTTCTACTCCTTGCTCTCAGCAGTTTTTCCATGGCGTCATCCTGGGGATTGCCTTCATAGGGTGTGGTGCTGTTCTGTTTCACAACATCGAAAATCTCATACCAGAGCAGGTTGGCCTGCTTCTGGAAGGAAAGCGCCATTTGCACGAACGGACTGGCAATCGGCGCATTGGTGGTGGGATGCTTTCCGAGCAGGCCGAACTTGCTCATGGCTTCTGAGCACTGGATATACCGGGCAAACGCCTCGGAATAGCTCTCTACCAGCCGGGGATTGACCAGGCGGTCGCATCCGCGTTCCTTCAGCCAGCGGATTGTCTCGCTGAAAATGATGTCCGCGCCGAGCGGTTCTCCGTCGCGCTGCTTTGCCGACAGATAGCTGCTGGGATGCGGCATATCCGCTCCCGGCAGATCAGGGAGCGGTCCGAACTCATCCGTACCGTCCAACTCGGCGATGGGAAGGTCCATGACCTGCGCAGCCTTGCCACGAGCGATTTTATCGGCCAGCGCATCCGGTTTATCACCGGCGCGGACGCGCCTGCCGCCTCTGTTGGTTCCGTCTTTTGCCATAAATTCTCCTTGTATTCAAAAGAAGGGTAGTTATTACCCGAAAATTGATTGCAACGCCGATTTTTCTGCGTATAATAAATACCGTGATCACACCAATCCCAGTGAAAGGAGCCACCACCGATGAGACCCACCCAGCAAACCACCTACGATTATTCCCAGCTGATTCTGGCAGCGAAGAAGGAGTCGCAGTATAAGGATTTCTCATCCTTCATCGATGAGAAGATCCACCAGACCCGCGACCGGTATTATGACGGCGAAGCGCACAGTTTCAACCGATTTACATTGGCCAATATGATTGGCATAGATCCCAGCACTCTCACAAAGATCATTAACAGATCGCAGGGAACTCGGAAGCGGGATATTATTATCGCCCTCTGCTTTGCCCTTCAGTTGAGCGAGAGTGAAACAACACAGGCACTGAATCTGTATCCCATGGCACCATTGAATCCTAACAACCTGAGAGACTTGGTCATCATTCATGCCCTCCACGATGGTGTTTCTGTGAGGCAGTTGGACGACATCCTTACAACCCACGGCTTCCCGCAACTCAACATCCTGCGGGGCGACAGGAAGAGCGAGGACCGTTCCTTCTACTATCCGCATGAAGCAGCCGCATATGAAGAAATCTCCGTGGACGTTCTGCCGTACTGTGTCGCTGGCGATGATTCGGATCGTTCCCTGGATGACCGTTACCGCCCGGACCGATATGATTATCACAGCAAGATGATCATTCAGCGAAAGGGCAAGGACGGTCCACAGTACCGTATATCACGTGACGACTATGGAGAGTACGAGATCGAACTCCGCGAAGGCGACGAATGGAAATGTCTGTATACAAACGATCAACTACGGCAGATGTACGAGAATGTCGGACCTTGCAAAGACCCAGAACTGCTTATCGAAATCACCCGGCTGAAGGAATACACCGACCGTAGGGCCCGGTATGTGCACAGCATGTGTAACGACACACGGAACTATGGATCTCGTTTCGACGCAATCAACGACCACGGACGGTTGATGCTTTATGGCGAAGGGTTTGGATTCGACGCGCCGGAACTCTCCGAGTACTTTCAGCTGGAGGTTTCATCAGACAGCTGTCTGTTCACCGTTTCCAATACCAGCAAATTCCTGGAAAGGTACCTGGGGCCGGAAGCGTGGATGAAGCTTTACGGAACACTGCCTGTGCCAATCGTCCGGAGCTTTACGACGCTGGATGAGATTCCCAATCAGCGTTGGCGCGCACAGTTTCAGGCTCTCCTGCAAGGTGCATGCGACTTGCTTGACCAACTGAGAGATCGTAGGCTGTTCATCTTCAACGCCCGAGCCTGGATCGATATTGACCAGCTTATGCACGCTTACCATGTGGAAGATGCCTTTGAATGCTATCAACCGGATGACATGCCCTACGAAATCGTGCCGAAGAAAGACCAGATCACCGGTCCTGATGGAAACCCGGTCACCGTTGATGATCTGTACCGTGCATCTGAACTGGGCATCTCCACACTGGAAGACCTATGCGCTATCCGCACCCGCTGCGGCTCACTTGAACAATTTCTTCAAATCAACGCGCTCACAAAGCAGAAAGGAAATACCCATGAGTAATAAGACGAACCCCAACCATAGCAACAATGCAGTCGCTCGCACCGATAATCATGACGTCGCCAAGAAGGCTGGCAGCCAGAGCATGGACGAGAAGTACCGTGAACAGTTCACAGGACTCGCCTTGGATACGGGCCGAGGCATCATCAACAGCATCAAAGAGAATGCAGGCGATTACAAGATGATCAGTGAAGATAAGAACATGTCGCCGGTTGACAAGGCACTGGGAAAGCGTAAGGTTCTGGCCGCCGATATTGGACTGGGTGCTCTTGGTACCGGTAGTGTGCTTGGTCTGGTGTGGCTTGCAAAGAAGGTCTTTGCGGCTTGACCGGGAACGGAGGAGTTGTGGAAACGCAGCTCCTTTTTTCTTCAGAGGTCAATACCCTGTTTGAACCGGCTTTTTTCTGCGCGAGAGTGGGGCGCGGTCTTTTAGCTTTTGTTTTGTAGAGATTCTGACCGCCCCTCCCGGCAGGATTCAGTAGTGATATTCCGGATACTGGTCCTCGTTGCGCGTCTTCACGTCATGGTGGTGCTTGCATAGCGGTTGCCAGTTTGACCGGTCCCAGAAGAGCTCCGGATCACCACGGTGGGGCCGAATGTGATCAACGACTGTCGCCAGGACGTACTTGCCTTCGCGTTCGCATTCCACGCACAGCGGATGAGCACGGAGGAACTGCTTGGACAGCCGCTGCCATTTGGAACCGTAGCCACGCGCTGCGGCAGACCGTGTGTCTTCCGGATGCAGCCCGGCATGCTCGTTACAGTACTTCTTTCCCTTGGGCACCAGCCTCGAACACCCAGGATGCCTGCAGGGATGGTCCGGGAAACTTGGCATCCGGAACACCTCCTTCAGTTTCCAGCAGAGCATGTACCAGCACGCTTCCAGCGCACCGACCTTCCTGTACGGCACAAGCCCCGCCTCCATTGAAAAAGGCCAGAGCCGGGTGACCGGTCCTGACCTTCGATCTTTGCAGCTTAATCCTATCATAGGAGGCTACTCTCAATCTCTCTCTTTTCCTCTCATGTGACAGAGTGCGGGAGAATTTCCTCCACAGCTGCCAGCGCCGTATCATGCATTCGGTAGATATGCTGGATGCTGTAGTGCATTTCTACCGCGATGCGCTCCCAGGACAGAAAGCACAGGTACCGTTTTTCCAGCAGCGTCTGAAGCTCGACATCTTCCACCGCATGGATGGTCGCCATGATTTCCTTCTTCAGTTCCACCAGCCGGTCGATGTCTGTCTGCAGGCTTTCCTGTACTTCCATGATCTTCATGACGCAGTCTTCCACGCGGGACCGGCCTTTGTTCGGATTGCGCGGCATGTCCGATAGCGCAGCCGTGCAGCTGGTCGCCAGGTCGTTGAGGGATTCAATCTGCTGTATCTTTGACTTGATCCGCATGTCCAGAAACCGTGCCTGACCCAGATATGCCTTAGTAGTCATATTGCTTCTTCTCCTTCCTCAGCTTTGTGATCAGGAGGTCTGGGTCCACTTTGGTCAGCACTCCAAACCAGCTGGAACGGAAGAAGCTCTCCAGTTCTTTCAGTTCCTCCTCATCGTCCGTCATGCGGTAATCATTCACCGCCTGCAAGACGATGGCGTTTGCAAGCTCCTGATAAGGGTCCATCCTCGTACCTCCGATAAGCGTTCCTCTCGGATTGGCACAGGTTGGCTTTGGTTTTCATTGATTGTCATTTGATGTTCAGGTCTGCTTTAACCGCATCGATCAGGGCGGCCTGCGTTTTATCCTTCGCCTGCAGGGCTTTCAGGATGCGCTCGTCGATAGTGCCCTTCGTCACGATATGCTGGATCACCACCGTTCGTGCGCTCTGGCCCTGACGCCACAAGCGGGCGTTTGTCTGCTGGTAGAGCTCCAGGGACCAGGTCAGTCCGAACCATACAAGCGTGGAGCCACCGGCCTGCAGGTTGAGACCGTGACCGGCGGAGGCGGGATGGATGACAGCTGCAGGGATTTCGCCTTTATTCCAATCCGCGATGTCCTGGCTGGACTTCAGTTCCCGGACGGTGAACCGGTTCCTGATCCGCTGGAGGTCATGCCGGAACCAATAGGCTACCAGCACGGGCTTGCCGTTGGCGCTTTCGATGATGTCCTCCAGGGCATCCAGCTTCCGCTCGTGAAACTCGATCACATCGCCAGTATCCGCATAGATCGCGCCGTTGGCCAGCTGGGCCAGTTTCTGCGTCAGGGCGGCAGCGTTGGCGGCGGTGACCTCGCCATCGGGCAGCTGCAGGATGAGTTCCTGCTTCAGGTCAGCATACCGCTCAGCCTCATCCTCAGACAGCCGCACTTCGTATTGCGTTGATACCAGTTCCGGCATTTTCAGGTGGTCAGTGGATTTCATGGAAATCGTGATATCCGAGATTTTCCGATAAATCGCCTCCTCAGCGTAGGGCAGCGGCTTGTAGGAGTAGACGATGTCGCCATTCCGCTTGTCCGGGGTGAAGTACTCATATCGGTACTGCGTGATGAACCGCCCGAGGCGCTCGCCCAGGTCCAGCAGCCGGAATTCTGCCCACAGGTCCATGAGACCGTTGGAACTGGGTGTGCCAGTGAGCCCGATGACTCGTTTGACAGTAGGCCGGACGCGCATCAGGACCTTGAATCGCTTGGACTGGTGGTTTTTGAAGGATGACAGCTCGTCGATCACCACGGTATCGTAATCGAAGGGAAAGCCGCTCTCGTCAATCAGCCAGGCGAGGTTTTCCCGGTTGATGATCGTGATGTCGGCGCTCTGCATCAAGGCGGCACGGCGCTCTTTGGCGCTACCGACCGCTACGGTATAGGTCAGGTGTTGCAGATGCGCCCATTTTCCGATCTCAGCGGGCCATGTGTCACGGGCAACGCGAAGGGGTGCGATGACCAGCACGCGGTGGGCCACAAAGCTGTCAAACAGCAGGTCTGCGATGGCAGTCAGGGAGATGACCGTTTTGCCCAGACCCATATCGAGCAGGACTGCGGCCACGGGATGGGTCTCAATGTAGTCGATGGCATACGCCTGATAGTCATGGGGTACAAAGTTCATCCAGGATACCTCCGATCTGGCTTGCATCATCCAGGACATATACGGCAAATCCCAGATCCCGCAGAAGTCGATGCCTTGCTGCCTGCAGCGGTCGCGGCTTTTTGCCAGGAGCCTTGACTTCCACAAAGGCCATATGCCCGCCCGGCATCAGGACGATACGGTCCGGCATGCCGTCGAAGCCGGGGCTCGTGAACTTTGGTGCCAGACCGCCACGCCGCCTGACTGCTTCAGAAAGTTTTGTCTCTATTTTCTTCTCTCGCATGGTCACCCTCCATCAGGATTAAAGTCGTGGTGATGGTCGATTGAGGTTATATCCGTAACTTTTCTTATAAGCTGTTTTTTGGGCCTCTAAGGATAGTTATAGAAATAACTGTCATCGACCATCACCCTTCCGGTTCAGCTCTTCAAAAAGTCAGACTTCAAGCGGATTCCACGGACAATGACACCAGTCTTGGTGCGCTTCTTCTCAAAACCGGCAAGCTCAATGGCCGTATAGAAATCCGTCGTGCTGCGGATATACTCACCGACCTGGGTGCAATAGGCGCGGTATTCGTTGTAGAACTCGCCGGACTTGGCGGTATAGGTCGGATCAATCTCACAGCATTCCTCCAGGAACTGCGCAAGCCAGTCGTTATTTTCTTTGTACCGCCTGATCGCTTCCACCACGACCCTGGGCTGCGTGATCCTGTAATCCTTGGCGATCACCCTGCGGGCACCTTCGATAATCCACGACAGGATCGCTCCGCCACACTTTTTATACAGGTAGTCTGCGTAATTCTTGATGTCGCCGTTGCCCTCGATGACTGCGTTGAATGGAATCACGATGAGTCGCCTCCATGTACCTGCGTCCAGAGCGCCGACCTTCGGCAGGTGGTTGGTATAGAGCACCAGCGTGTGCGTCGGCACATACGAGAACGGGTCCTTGTACTTCTTTTCCGCGTAGATCTCGTCCGTGGAGCAGAGCTGTTTGACGTTGGAGGTAGAAAGGCGCATGCCTTCCTCCAGCTCGGCGGCGATCAGCAGGCGCTTGCCCTTGGCCTCCGCCAGTTCCGGCTTGACGTTCCGCTTGCAGCCAACGGTCAACGTGTCGGCGGACATATTGCCGGAATAGCTGCCCATTACGCGGGAGACAGCGTTCCAGAAGGTGGACTTGCCGTTCCGGCCTTCGCCGTAAGCGATGATCAGAGCCTCGATGCAGACCTTGCCGATGGCGGCCAGGCCCGCAATCTCCTGGACATAGTCCATGAGCTCATGATCGCCGACGAAGAACGTCTCAAGCGCGGCCTGCCAGATATCCATATTCACGGTATCCGGGTCAACAGCGGTCTGCTTGGTGATGAAGTCCTTTGGGTCGTGTCCGTGATGCGCCTCGAGGCCTTTGCTCAGGTCATATGTGGCAGAGGGCGTGTTCAGCAGGAATTCATCCGCGTCCAACTCGCGCTGGTCGATCTCCAGCATAGGCCTTGCTTCCTTCAGGGCGGAGGTGATGTATTTGGAGTCCCGTCGCTTGATGGCATAGTTGCGGTATGTGACGGCAACCTCATACTTTCGGAAGGACCGCATCTGCGCCGGATTCATCGCGGCAGTGGCCTTCTTGCTGCCCATAGACGCCAGCAGTTCCCACGCGCCGTTCTTCGTCATCTCCTCGGTCACCTTTTTGATCTCGGTTTCCGCTTCTTCCAGCTGGCGGGCCGTGAGCTCCTGTGCCACCGCCTGGGACTTGGGCTTCGATTCCTCCCAGAAGCTGCCGTTGTAGACCAGGTAATCCGTTGACGGGGAATAACGGAGCCTGCCGCAGTATTCCCGCGTGAGCACAATCGCCTGCCCGACATCGGAGTAGTCCTGGGGCTGCAGCGCCAGCTCCTGGTTGTATTTTTCAGGCGGGATATAATCCTCCTGACCGGCGATCTTCCCATAGAAGCGGAGCGCACTGCGCCAGATGGTATCCAGCTCATGGGTGTCCAGGGGCGGGTCACAGTTCTGGGCGTATTCGAGGAAATGCGCATGCGCTTCTTCCGTGTTGCCATAACGCTTAAGGATTCTTCCGGCATAGTGCGACATCGTCGCATTCCTGCTGCCTTCCGGGATGACCGTACCGCCATAGCTGCCATCCGGCATATCAGCGTCGAAGTCTACATCGTTCAGGAAGGTCGTCAGGTTCATCGGTCCGGCAAACACCTCGACCTGGGGCTTTGCCGTCCCGTAGAAGAAACGGGCGGCGTCCAGAGCCTTCGTGTCGAAATACGGGAAGATGGCGTTGATCAGCTTCTTCAGGTTGCTGTACTCGTCCGGATCGGTTATCGTGTCGATGGGAAAGAATACATGGAACTTGGGCCTCGGCGCTTTGCCATTCTTGCTCTTCAGGTGGTGGCGGGAGTAGTGGACGGCAAAGGCCACATTCGGAAACGCTTGCGCGACATCGGACGGATAAATCCAGTCTTCCGGATTCTCCGTATGGTCGTTGTCACAGTCTACCGGCAAGCAGTCGCTGCCGATGAAATTCTCGTTGCTGCGATAGTGATTCTGATACTCGGCGCAGACGTAATCACGCTGGACGGCGACACCAAGCGATGCCGCGTCCGTGATCTCGTCCGCATGGGGATACGAGCAGTTGCTGGGGTCCCCGATGCAATCCGCATGGTAAATATGAAACATCATCTCTTCCTCCAAACCGGGAATACCCGAGAAGTGGCACTGTGTTCAAACCGCGCCTGCCTGGCCATGCGGTACGCTTTCTCCGTAGCAGTCCCATCCATATAGCACAGGTAACTGCTGTCGTCTCCGAAGAGCTCGAAGCGGCCATGCTTGTTGATGCCGGGATACGCGGCAAAGTGATCGCCGTCGATAGTCTCGAAATTGAATTCATAGGGCCAGCAATCGTTACCGGAGGAATAGGCCCTGTCGCCGATCTCCCGGATGACGTCGTTGATATCATCACCTGCGGGGATCGCGCCGACAACCAGCGTGGCGGTTTCGGACTTGTGAACGTACTCCGTGTCCGGGAAGCCCATGTTCACGAAGCTGTTGATTTTCTGGGCGTCCCTGTCGGTCATCTTGCCCTTGACCTCCACGAAGAGGTCGCCACCGTCGCGGCCATCCACACCATGCAGCAGGAAGTCCGGCAGATACAGCAGACCGTTGTCCAGCTTATAGCCTTCCGGCTCGTACTCGTAATCCACACCGCAGGCGTCAAAGAAGACGGCCCATCTCGCTTCCAGGCGGGAACGGAACAGATAGCCGTTGTATTCAGTCTGGATGGGTTTCAGTTTGCGCATTCTTGATCTCCTCCAATTCCTCTGTGAAGTAGCGCAGCCGGTAGTTCTTCCAGCGTGCGCGCTTGATCTCGGCGGCCATGCCGGGTGAGACGGTCTTGCCGAACACCCAGACCTCTGAGCACTTGCTCATGACGGCGTTTCCGAAGAAAAGGCCGAGCTCACGTTCGGTGGGTTTGCTGTCATCCATGAACTGTGGAAACAGCAGGTGCGGCGCGATGGGGATATAGCCTCTCTCCATGGCAAACCGGGAGTATTTCCGGGCTGCGGCCACATTACGTTCCACGTCTCCCGCATAGGGAGAGCAAATGTAGACGATAGGCCGAAAAGCACGAAGCGCTCGATGCTCATCGTGCTCAATCTCCAGAAATGCCTGGTATGGCGTGGGATCAAGGTATCCTTCGCTGTTGCGGATATCGACACTCATGAAAAGACCTCCTTTCCGGGCGGGCTGTCACCACCCATTCACTATCCACTGGAGGTGGCAGCCCGCTTTTGACGAAGGAGGCTCAATCTTTTTTATAGAATTCTGTTTCGTAACCATCCGCCCGGAGCAGCAAACCGTCTGCCCAGGGCGGCGTGCGGCCCATCTGCTCACATACCGCGTCCAGCGACATGCGCGGATCAGCTTCGATGACCAGCTCGTCGTGGATATGCATGACGATGCTGCAGCACCGGAGCGTCTTCATGGCATGGCACAGGATATCGCGGGAGGTGGCCTGCACGATGTTTTCCACGAGCTTGGGACCGTAGGTGTCGAGGCGTTCCCATTTCTTCGTGCCGCCGGTGCCCTCAAAGGTAATGCACTCGCCGCCGAACTTGTTTGTGCCGATCTTCGGCTTCACATACGCCAGGCTCCGTCCGGAGGGCAGTGTGATGAAGAGCATTCCGCTGCGGTAGGAAAAGAGAATGCCGTGGGTCTTGACGGTGCTGTGATACTTGACGGCTTCCATGGCCGCATGGTCCACGTCCCACCAGAGCATCACGATATGCGGATTGGATTGCCGCCAGGCTTCAACCAGCGGAGGTAGCTCATCTTCGGTCAATCCCATTTCGATAGCACCCATTGCTTTCAGGGCACCGACCGAGCCGCCATAACCAAGGGCCAATTCTGCGATCTTGCCTTTCTGTCGCAAATGACCATTGATTCCGTGCTTCTCCACGGGGACCTTGAACATCTGCGAGGCGGAGGCGCAATAGATATCGCCGCCCTTGGCGAACACTTCCTGCCGCCAGGCCTCACCGGCCAGCCAGGCGATGACACGGGCCTCAATCGCGGAAAAGTCGGACACGATGAACTTATTGCCGTCTTTCGGAATGAAAGCCGTGCGGATCAGCTGCGAGAGCGTATCCGGCACATCCTCATACAGCATTTCGACGCTGTCATAATCACCGGTGCGAACGAGAGCACGTGCCTCTGCCAGGTCCGGGAGATGATTCTGAGGCAGGTTTTGCATCTGGATCAGGCGGCCAGCCCATCGCCCGGTACGGCTGCCGTAGAACTGGAACATCCCACGAGCACGGCCATCTGCGCAGACGGCGTTCACCATGGACTGATACTTCTTCACACTGGATTTCGCCAGCTGCTGCCGGAGGACCAGCACGCGCTGCAGTTCCGGAGGAGCGCCTTTGATGAGCTCCGCCACGACTTTTTTCCCGAGGCTGTCGGTCTCCATGCCGTTGTCGGACAGCCACTGTTTCATTTGCTGGACGCTGTTGGGATTGTCCAGCTCTGTCAGATGCTTCATGGCTTTCGTCAGCTCGGTCCGGGAGCGGGTATCCATGTCGATGGCCTGCCAGACCAGCGGCAGGTCGATCATGACGCCACGGTCATTGATCTCCTGGTCGATGTGATACTCGTCCCATATGAAGTCCGGGACCGGAAACTTCTGCAGGCGTTCCTGGATGGACATCTCGGTTTCGACGTCACGGACGTTGTAGCGCTTAAAGGCGGCCCACTTGACCGGTTCGTCTTCCGGACGGTTACGGGTGCGGCCATTGTTGGCCTTCGTAGGGACGCAGGGCTGACAGAAGAGCTTGATCAGTTCTTTACCTTCCGTGAGCTTCTGCTTTTCCAGCCCGAGCACCGCGCCGACGCCTTCCAGCGACAGCGGCAGTCCCATCGTGGCCGCCCAGATCATGGAGCAGCGCCAGCTTTCCGGATTCAGGTATGGGGCTAATTCCGTAGAGAGCGGATGATTATCGTGGAAGGGATCGAGGCTCCGGCCCATACGCTTCAGGTACTCGGACAGGCAAACGCGCTCAAACGCCGCGTTGAAAGCGGACTTGATGACCGTCTCATCCGTCAGGGCGTCCAGGATGTCATCCGGGATCTTCTCGCCACACGCAAGGTCAATAACCTTCACCGGTCCGGCATCCACGCTATACCCGAACAGCAGAATCTCGAAATCCGGCGCTTCCACATAACGGTACACGCCGGATTTCTGCAGGCTGCAGCTGCTGAAGGTTTCGATATCGATGCTGAGTGTTTTCATATTCACCATCCTCAAAAGGGCTGGCAGCAGATGCCCGCCGCCAGCCCAGGTAGGTCACTTCAGGTTCTTCATGCGCTCACGATGGTACTCATCGTCCTGTGCGGCTTTCTTTGCCTCGCGCTTATCACGACGGAAATCGAGGATCACGTTCTGGATGCCGACCACGGCCCAGGAGAGAACCACCAGGCAGAAACAGCCCAGCAGGATGTGCAGCAGCACGGAAGAAATCACAACTTCGTTCATTGTCTTATACCTCCAATCAGCTCAGGAAATCGTCGTCGTCATCGGTGGCGAAGTCAGACTCGGCGCTGGCCTTGCCGCCCAGGGGTTCACCGGCGCGGATCAGCTGCAGGTTGTTGAGGCCGCAGGCGATGCCGCGATTGCCGTTCGAGTTGAAGGCGTACAGCGTAATGCTGGCGCGGCCATAGACGCCGGAGTAGACTTCGGACCGGGTGAGCACCGGGTTCAGGTCCGCATCCACGATGCCGGGAGCCGTGGCGGAGTTCGCATTGATGAAATACGCGCCTGCGTAGGCCGGATCGTCCGGGCGTTCCACATCGCCATCGCGAAGCGGCGTCTTGATGGAGGCCAGGGGCGGGACCGTGCGGCTGTTGCCCTTGAGCTTCGACTCGCCCTCGGCATAGGCAGCTTCGATGGCGGCCTTGATCTTGGCCACAGTCTTGGTATCGGACTTGGGGATGATCAGGCTGACGCTATACTTCGGAGCGCCACCGTTGATGGACTTGGGCTCCCAGACGTTGGCAAAACTCCAACGGGTGTCTTCGCCGGTGATAACCTTCATGGGATTCTTGACAGTGGAATTCTTAGCCATATTCTTTTCCTCCTCAGTTTTCACTGAAATCGTATTTTGCATTACTCATAGCCGGGCGCTTATCGCTGATCGGCACGAGCGCGGGTTTGCCCTGCGGTTTCTCGACGAGACCGGCAAGGACTTCTTCGAAGCGGGCCTTCCCGAGCAGCTTCTGCATGGCGGTTACGCCGAGAACCTTCTGCTCATACGGGTCAAAGCCAGATTTGATGACGGCTGCCGCGACAGCAGCCTCATTGGTGTATCGCCGGTTGGAACGGCCCTCGACCAGCTTCCAGCCGGTCCACTCCTTGCCGCTAATCGCCTGCTGGAGCGCGTACTCCTTGATGTCGGTCGCCCATGAAACCAGGTCGTCCACACGGGCGAGGATTTCTTCCACGTCCTCATCCGTCAGGAGCGGCGGCACCTTAAAGTCATACCGGGCCAGCTCCATGTTGGCGTCAGCGCGAGCGCGGCATACGGTCTTGGCCTTGCAGAATCCGCACCATTCGCCGCAGAGGAAGTTCCCGTCACCGGCGAAGGCGAGATCGGCTGCTGGCTTCAGGACTTCATCGGCCCAGCGGAGCAGGTCGTCTTTCGACAGCTCATAGGCGCTCAGGTTCTCCCGGCGAGGCTGGTAGATTGTCATGCGGACGGTGTCGATCTCATAGAGGCAGTCGAAGATCTCGAGAGCGCCAAGGCCGTAGCACATCATCTGCGGATTCTCTTCAGCGGAGACCAGCACGCCCAGGCCATACTTGAAATCGATGATCTGCAGGATGCCGTCCGCGATGATGATGCAGTCGGCGGTGCCGAATCCCTGCTCGACCCAGCGGCTGAAATCGACGCGCTGCTCGATCAGGACCACCGGATCAGGACAAGTCTCCTTGGCGGCTTCCACCTGTTCCAGCACATAGGCCGCATAGCCGGAAGCGCAGTCATTCATCTCCTGGTTGAAGAAGGACAGGTCCTCAGTGGGGTCATGGGCCTCCATGCCCAGCGCCTTGCGCAGCTTGTATTCGCAGAGGCTGTGAGCGTCGGTGCCCTCGGCGGCATAATCGCTGCCTTTGTCCTCATAGTTCTCACAGAGCCTTGCGGACGGCGGGCAGTGCAGCCAGCGGTGCGCAGAGGATGCGGAAAGCAGTGCGTGTTTATCAGGCATGTTCCAGTCCCTCCACATCTTCCAGCAGCGCTTTGTAGTTGGCGGGGTCGATGCCCGACAGCTTGGGTGCGCCGTACTTGAGCAGCAGCTCACGGATCTGGGCTGTATACCCCTTGCGGGACATGTCGGCCAGGATGGCGCGGACATCTTCCAGCTTCAGTTCCGGCTCTTTCGCCGGTTCCGGCGCGGCCTCCATGGCATCATCGTTTCCGCTGAACTGCTGGGCCAGCCAGTCGGCGGCCTCGCTAATAGCGGTAGCAGCACTGCGCAGCTCTTCGATGGTCGCGGCCATATCGCTCATTTTGCTCACGGTGTTTTCCTCCTTCCTCGGATTGTCTCTGTGCGGCCAGGATCGTCAGCTTCCTTGCCAGCCTTGCGGATACTTGGCTGATCGCGATCAGCACGTCGATGACCTCGGTGTCCGCAGGGCTCTTGTTACGAGCTTCGTACATGTCGTTCACCTCCAGTCCGGAGCGGCTTGGCGTTTGCTCCTTACACTTCCCACTGGAGGCGAGGTAGGCCGTTTGACGAAGGTGGATGAACTTTTTTTGAAAAACTTCCGGCCACCATATCGGCAGCCGGAAACGCGTCGATTAGAAAAGGTCCGGGAACTCGGAAGCAAGCTGCTCTCTTGCCTTTTTCAGCCTGGAGAGAAAAGTTGTGCGTTTGACGCCAATGCTGTCCGCAATGGCGCTGTCGGTCAGCCCTTTCTGACGCAGCAGGCCAATCTCCATGGCCTCGGGCATCAGCTCTTCCAGCCTGGCAAAGAGCATATCCATTTCAGCTTTGTCACAGAGAATGCTGTCGAACAGGGAATCCGGGTCCATCAGGGTGTCACCGAGAGAGACTTCATCGCCGTCATCGTTGGCGACAGGCGCGTCGAGGGAAATGGTGTCGCCCGCCGCGTGGAATTCGCAGTCCTGGCACATCCCGTCACAGAGCCACCACTTGTTGCGCGGGCACATGCAGTGTCCGTGAGCCTGCTCCCGTTTCCGGATGCGGGTGCGCCAGCGGTCGTATTCCTGAAACTGCTCTGGGGTGACGTCGAACCAGGTCCGGGTCTGCTTATCATAGATGTGGTTGTCCTTATTTGGCATGATGCGTCCTTTCCGCCTTGACACCTCAGCGGAGGGACACATAAAGAGCCGGTCAGCGATGCGCCACCACTGACCGGCTGTGCCTGAAAAAGGCATGGCAAGGCACGGTGGGTGCATCGGGGTTGAAACGGCTGTGCCGCTTCTAGACTCCGTATGCATCCCGCCGCCTTAATGCGCATCTCAGGCTTTGAGATAGTTTTGTTTGCAGCCCGTCGGCTGCGATTGGCATAAGATTCGTTGCCGATTTCCTACGCCCAGAACAGGATACTTTTTTCAGCGCTGCCAGTCAGTATCAGCGGCTGACACCAAAAATCGGGTGACGTAACAATTGAAAATGCGGGATTTGGCATGATTTTAGGCCATATCGTTATCTGGAAGACGAATCGGTGCTTCTTCCGGCCCTGAAAACAAAAAAGCAGGCCCTCGCCTTGGTGTCAGCGGCTGAGACCTGTTACAGATATTAAATTTTCAGAAGAGCACAAAAAAAACGCCGACGGGGATGTCGGCGTCAGAGACGAGATGCTTTATTCAGCGTCGAAGTTCAGCTGCAGAAGATCGTAACCGCTGTTCTTGATGAAGTCCTGCACGTCCTGTATGGTATCCATATAGAAGCAGTCCAAGATAATTCCGTAGTAGGCAAACGGGCCATACCGCTTTACTGTCAGGTGCGCACGGTCGAGCAGGATATCCGAGAGCCAGGGCGGCAGATGAAGCCCGATGCAAATGGCGACAACCTGATCCAGATTGTATTGCTTCCGTTCTTCTGTACGCAGCCGGAGAAGCGTACTCCTCGAAATGGGGATTCTGCCGACCAGCTCATCTACCGTACAGCGCCCTTTCATGATGTAGGCCAATGCGCCGTGGAAGGAAAGCGGCATTTCGTCTACCAAACGGTCAGCAGCCCTCTGCATATCCTTGATGGTCATCTTGCCGCTGAGGTCCAGGAACTTGAAGGCGTTTTCAACGGCCTCCTTGCTGTTCATCTGACCAAAGGTATAGACATATCGGTGATCCCCGATATACGTCTTGGAAAACCGGAGGCTGACCCTGTCGATGTGGGCGTTGGCCCAGCCAGAAAGGCGTGCACCGTAGGTTGTATGAATCACGTTATCGGATTCGCAGTACACAACGTGTCCATCCACATAGGCGAACTTGCCGGACTGCATGATTCTCTTGAATTCCTTGTCCTTTTTGTACAGCAGAGAGACGGATTTCCTGTCGATCACGTATGTTCCATCGCCGGAACAACTGCCGATATCAGAAAAAGCGAATGGAACGATGTAGTAGCCATCCACGAAGTTCAATGCGCCGAGGGCGGCGATGTAGCCAAGCTGGATCATCCGCGCCCGGACGCTGGCCTTCGACAGGACATATTCGTCTGCAATCTTCCGGGCGACATACTCATACCTGCGCCCGTCGTGATCATAGTAGCCATCCTTGCGCTTGCCTTCAAAGGCGTCCTTATAGAGGCTGTCCACCGTCTCCAGCATGAACGACTTGGGCAGCAAAAGCCCGTAACTCCCGTACCGTGCCTGATACTCCATGAAGTATGTGGGGTCAGCTGTATCCTTATCCTTGATGGCGGAGCGCCGGACCTTTTTCAGCTGCTTCAGGTCATTGTTGTGCATGTCCTGCAGCCGGTAGAACAGATAGTGCCATTCGTAATGGATGCACTCATGGTAGATATCCAGGTCGTTGCCCATGCCGCCTTCCGTATGCGTGTTAATGACGATTGTGTTGGCGGGCACATGCTCTTCGACTGGTGGAGGATCATCGTGCTCTCCAGGTGCACGGTCAGGTTGAACCAGCACGGTGCCCTCGTGGAAGAATATGATGCTCCTGGTATCTCCGCGCTTATGCAGTGGCAGGCTGATCACGGAAAGGTGCATCTTATCTGTCAAGGCGCGGGGACGGCGCAGCTTCTGATCCTTGGCTGCGTCAGCGTATCGCTCAGCCCAGATCTCCTCAGCGTATTCGTCGATCTCATCCCGACGGAGGATCGGAACCAGATACTTGTCGAGCTTCCATTCGCCTTCGTGTTCGGGCTTGCCCTCCAGCAGGCCGATGCGCTCAAACTCGCATTCCTCTTCATCCTCGCAGAAGCTGAACCACAGCTCCACATAGAGGGAATAGAAATCTGTATCGACACCGGCGGACGTCTCGATGCGCAGTTCCATCCGCAGTTCGATGTCGATCAGGAAATCGTACTGATTCAGCCGCCAGTAGCTGAACCGGCGAAAGCAGCACTCACCGGGGAGAATGCGTTCCGACTTGACGGGAACTCCTACGATCTCCGAGATCGCGCCGTCTACCAGTCGCTTGTTCAGCTCCTGGATGATGTAGTCCTTGTAGTGCTTCATCAGGTAATCGTCCATGTTCTGCACTTTGGGAACAAGGATGGTCTTGGGCTTCCGGGGCTTTTCAGGCTCGGAATCGTCATCCTCTTCATCTTGAGAAGCGCCAACCGGAGAGTCTTCCTCTTCCAGTTCTTCTTCCATGAGGATATCGTCTTTCTTTTTCATTGCGGCACCTCCTGTGCTGTGGTCAGGTTTTATTGATACATGGGGCTGGGCATCGGAACGGTCTCGCACCGGTCGTTTGCCATATGCAGATCACCCATGAGGCAAGCGTTGAAGATTGCGCGGTTTCCAAACCGCCTGCGTATGTCGTCAATGGCGTCGTCCAGGTCTTTCTGTTTTCCCCTGGGAACGTAGTCGTTGAAGATGTCCAGCTGCACCGGTGCGGATTCGCTGATCGGGTTAATTCCCCGGATGGTCAGCGCCCTGACAGGCTTCAGCCAGGCATAACGCGTCCGGAACAAGTCGAATCCAGCGCACGCAATCTCGTAGGGGCTCTGGGAAGGATAGACCAGCGGTGTCTGCCACTGACACCAACCCAGGTCCTTGTCACGGACGGACACCTGCACGGCCTTGGCCTGAATCTCGTTAACCCGCAGGCGATGGCCCACGTCCTGGGCCAGCTCCAGCAGTACCAGCCAGACCTCATAATTGCTCTCGAGGTCGCGGGTACAGGTGATGCCGTGGCCCACGCTCTTGACCGGAGGGACATATCCGCTGGGCATGACCTGAGCGCCGTCCGTACCGTTGGCAAACTGGTACAGCATGATGCCGTTCTTGCCGAGCTTCTGATGAATCAGTCGCGGGTCGGCGTTGGCCAGGTCGCCAATGGTCTGACAGCCCAGCAGGGTCAGCTTTCGCGTCGTGGCGGGTCCCACATACAGCAGGTCGGATACAGGCAGCGGCCACACTTTTTTCTTATACTCCGAGCGGGGGATGACGGTGACCGCGTTGGGCTTTTTCATGTCGCTGCCGAGCTTAGCAAAGATCTTCGAAAAGCTGACACCGATGGAAACGGTGAGCCCAGTTTCGCTTTCGACGCTTTTGCGGATTTCCTCTGCGGTCTGAAAGCCAATTCCCTCCACATCGTTTGTGAAGGGAAGCTGTATCCAGTTTTCGTCCATACCGAAGGGCTCGATGATTTCAGAGTAGCGCTGGTAGATGCGCCGCACGATCCGGGAATACTTCAGGTACAAATCGTAGTGCGGGTCTACCATGATCAGGCCGGGGCAAGCCTGCTTTGCCTGCCAGTTGGCCATGCCCGTTTTCACACCGCTGCGCTTGGCGGGATAGCTGGCGGTCAGCACGATGCCATGTCGGTTCTCTGTCGAGCCACAAACCGCTACCTTCTTTCCTTTGAGCTGGGGCTGCTCGTTCATCTCCACGCTGGCATAAAAGCAGTTCAGGTCGCTGTGCAGGATTACGCTCATCCATCATCCCTCCTCCGGCACGGTGTCAGATTCCCATTGGGGCCGTGCCTTACGTCGGAAGGATAGCATAAAATTATTAACCGCTCAACAGCCTATTGCGAACGTGTGTACCGCTGTAGAAATTTAATATTTCGGCATTCACGAATCGGAGGGAATAAAAATTTTATCCGTTTGGTATTGCAAAAATGAATTGCTTGTGATATGATATATACACCGACCCATGCGAGGAGGATTCCGTATGAAGAAGCCAACAGCCGGAAACATCACCACGATAGCGGAAGCGAGGGAAGCCAGTACGCTTGCCTTCAATAAGAAGCAGTATGGTGATTTGATTCATGCCCGGCGTACCCATCTGGGATTGTCCCAGGCGCAGCTTGCCCAGAAGCTGGGTGTTCAGAAGGCTTATGTGACGCACTGGGAAGCTGGCCGTTCACGTCCGGACCTCAACCTGATCCCCGCTCTCTGCAGCGAACTGGGCATCAGCATCGCTGCCTTCTTCAATGCTCCGGCCAGCATCGATAGCCTGTCCGAGGCTGAACAACGGCATGTTGAGGAATACCGAAGCATTAGCGTCCGGGACAGGGTGATCCTGGACACCACGCTTTCGAAGATGGCAGAGATCGCCATGGCGGAGCTGTGGGACCGGTGCAGGACTCAGTTCCATGTCATCTACCACAATTACCAGCAGGCAGCTGCAGGCACCGGTATCATGCTGGAAGCGGAAGACTCCGGCGAACCGGTGTTTATAAGGAACACATGGTTATCTGATCGTGCGGATGAAATCGTCACTGTCAACGGTGCGTCCATGGAGCCAGATTTCCATGATGGCCAGGACGTATATGTAGAGCATACGCCGGATCTGGAAATCGGCGAGATCGGCCTGTTCGTCATCAATGGCGATGGTTTCATCAAGCAGTACCAGGGTGATCACCTCCATTCGCTGAATCCGGAATATGACGACATCCAGTTGAGCGAGTTCGATGAAGCCCGTACTGTTGGCAGGGTCCTTGGCGTTGTGGAAGAGAGCGATTATCCCACCCGGGAAGAACAAGCCGTGCTGGCAGAGATTCAGAGGGAAAAGAAGAAGTAAGGACAGAGCATAGATACCATTTCTGAACGTGGATATCGTTCAGCTTGTTTTCTGCACCCTTTTTTCGGAGGCGATAGCGATGGCGGAGACAGCCAGGTACAAGAAGGAATACATCGAGGTGGAGGTTCACTTCGCCGCTGACGGGACGATGCTCCCTCGAATCATTGAATGGGTTGACGGACACAAGTATGAGATCGACCGCGTCCTGAAGATTCAGCCTGCTCCGGCAATGAAGGCCGGTGGCCAGGGTGACAGGTACACGGTCATGATCGGCGGACAGCAGCGGTACCTGTTCTTTGAGCACAGTCCCGAATACGGGAACGAGAAGATTGGCAAATGGTTTGTAGAAAGGCGGGTGGGATAGATGCCGAAGGTATCCGATGTTCCTCAACGTATTATGAGATACATCTCCGATTATGATGGGCAGCACGGATTTTCTCCGACTATCCGCGAGATCTGCGCGGGGATTGGCATCTGCTCCTCCAGCACCGTACACCGGCATGTGAACAAACTGAAAGAGCAAGGCATTCTGATAGAGACGAAACCGGGCAGCCCGCGTTCGCTGGCGATCTGCAGCGCCGTATGTCTGGATGAAAGGATGATTGAGGCAAAACACCTGTGCCTGCAGACATCAGATGGCGGTACCCTGATTCTGGACTGTAAAGAAGTCAACGGACGGCTGGAATTCAACGGACCGATCAAGGCCACCGGCCTACATGACGCTCAGTCGAAGGTCATAGGCTGCCGGGAACTTGATGAGGACGCTTACTACGAAGCCATGGTCATGTGAGGTGAGACAGATGGAGAATGAAGTCAGAGTGAAGACCGTGCCCAGGAGCAAGCGCGTGGCTTTCACCGGGTACCGACCACAGAAGATGCCATTCGGGTTTGATGAGCAGGATGAGCGGTGCGTTGATTTTAAGAAGCGCCTGCGCGACACGATAGAAAGCTTCATCTGGCAGGGATACCAGCATTTCATTTCCGGCGGTGCGCTCGGGATGGATATGTACGCGGCAGAGGCAGTGTTGGAACTGAAAAAGCAGTATCCAGAAATCATGCTGGAGATGGTATCGCCGTTTGACGGGCAGGCTGCGAAATGGGCTCCGGAGTACCAGCAGCGACATGACGCCCTGTTTGACAAGGCGGATATCGTCACAGCCACGGGGCACCAGTACACCAAGTCATGTATGTTTGCTCGGAACAGATACCTCGTGGATAATGCAGATATGCTGCTGGCGGCATACGACGGGCAGCCTGGCGGGACGGAAATGACGATACGGTATGCCAGACAGATGGGCATTCAGGTGTGTTGTATCCCGCCATGCCGTGCCCAAAAAGCGCAGTGAAAAAAGGCGATTCCGGCTACCACGACGGCAGCCGGAATCTTTATGTCGGTTAGAAGCGATCCGGGAATTCGCTGGCGAGTTTTTCCTGCGCCCGCTTCAGCCGGGAAAGGAATGTGGTGCGCTTGATCTTAAGGGTGTCGCTGATGGCCTCATCCGTCCAGCCCTTCTGACGGAGCCTGCCGATCTCCCTGGCCTCCGGCATCAGCTCATCCAGACGAGCGAGAAGCTGGCTCAACTCTTCTCTGTCACACATAGCGCTTACAAACAGGGAATCGGGGTCCATCAGCAAATCACCGATGCTTACCTCTTCTCCGTCTTCGTTCGCTACGGGAGCGTCCAGGGAGATGGTGTCGCCGGGTGCGTGAAACTCGCAGTCTTGGCACATGCCGTCGCACAACCACCATTTGGACCGAGGACACATGCAGCGTCTGTGGTATTGCTCACGCTTACGGATGCGCGTACGCCAGCGGTCATACTCCTCGAACTGTTCAGGGGTGACCTCAAACCAGGTCTTGGTTTGTCTATCAAAGATACGAGCGGTTTTCTCTGTATTACTCATGAAATCGACTCCTTTGGTTTTCGTTGGTCCGAAATCCGCCAGAGCCGACTAATCCGCTAAAACAGAAAGGCGGCAGGGTAGAATCCTGCTCTCACAAGGAGAACCGAATTCCGCACTGCCGTCTCGCGTTCTGGCGGATCTCTATTCTGTTTTGTTACGCTGCCTGCGGGAGGTTCACTACACAAAGCGTCCCGTCAGGATTAGCTGTGATTTGGGTGATGCAGCCTTTTTGTGAGATCACGATGACTCGCCTATCCTTGCTGATGTCGCACACCCTTTTCCCATTGTTGTTTCGGAATTCCTCGATATTGACCACCTCCTCTCATGAAGACTCACAGGCATCACCTCCTTTCAAATTCACAAATACGCTTCTCCGCTTTTCTGCGAAGTATCGAGCTAAAAAATAAGTGAAGGAGTGGACGTCTCGTTTTAGGAGAGAAGTCCAAGCTCCTTCAACCTTATTTCAGCTGCCTGCTTTGAGACCTTATAAAAGCCAGCGGTCTGTTCAATAACCCATTCGGATTGAGGACGCAGTTTCTTTGCAACGAATGGATTCCTCAGGCTTTCTTCACACATCTGGTCAAAGACCAACCGCACTGTTTCTCTCGGCATGAGAATCCTCGGGGCGACATTATTCGCCTGCCATTCCATCCAATCCTCATCCGTCCACCCAGCTTTGATGCTTTCACTCTTTGGAGTAGTGGGACAACGATACACAGGTTTGATTTGCCCGGCGTATTGGGCAGCTGCGAGATGATAGCGCCGATGACGAAACCAATGGTAACTCTCATGCGCTATCGTATTTCGCTTACTTCCAAGGTTTCTTTTTGCATAGGTGTCCGGATCGATAATCATTGTCCCGGCTTTGACATATATCTCACGATACTCATCGTTAACCGGATCGTAGATTTCAGCCAGCCCATCCGTAAAACACATCTGCCCGAGAATACTCAAATCCTCGCTGAGGTGATGTTCAAGAACAGTCAGGTGCATGACCTCGGTTGCGATATATTCAATGGGGACGCACATCGGAGTTTTAAGCGCCTGCGGATACGTCTTGTCCAGAAAAGCTGTCGCTTCATCGTCAAGTTCCGATTTCCAGATATGGGGTACATAACTACTGAGATCAATCATTGCCATCTTCCTGTTCGATTTGATCAAAGACCTTCTTCCAAAAATCGTCACCGAGCTTTTTATCGCTTGCCCTACGCAGAGCGGCCCTCACGTGAGGAATGCTCTCAGACATTAGATACTCTGGAAGATCAGGGGCCGCTTCATTCCTTTCTCGCCCTGCAAGGTCATACATCTCGGCCTTCTCTTCATCGCTTAGCTGTAGAATCACTGATATCTTTTTCAGTATCTCCATTTCCGGGGGATTACGACGACCTTTGACAATGTCAGACAGGTATGTCGCAGTAACCCCCATCGCTGCGGCGATATCCTTCAAGAGAATATCCGATCCTCCTGAGCCACGTCCTTTTCGCTTTGCATCTATGAAGCGTCCAAATTCGCCTGCCATGATTTCGCCTCCTCCAATTTGCTGAAAAGCAAATACGCTCATCTGCGAAGTAGTGTATCAAAAAAAAGCGCAGCTGTCAATAGGCTGCGCCGATTTGGGTTTTATTAAATATATGCAAATGATTGCGGAACATAATCGAGTCCCAGATCCCTTAGTTTTTTGGGCTTATCATAGAGTGTAATTTCGCCAAGTTGATAAGCGATAGCGACCTCGCGTTCCCTGTAGTATGCCAAAAAGTCTCTTTTCAGTATTCCTCCAAATCCCCTGGTTTCATGCCACACATATTCGACATCACCCTCGATGATCCTTAGAAGACGCACTTCTCCTATTACTTCTTTAACTGGTGCTGTCACATAGATGACGATAGTATCAATATCATCACGACAATGGAATTTTCTAAATTCGTATTTCTTTTTTCCGGATACAATCTTCCTGACATATTCAGGCTTGATTGATAATAACATTCTTGACATCGACACTTGCCTCCCTCAGTATCTGCTCAAACTGTGCCCTCGAAAGAACATAGCTTGTCGGATAGCCACCGTTTGGCCAGCATCCATTTCTACTAAGCCAATCCATCGTAACGTTATGGCCCTCGCCAAAGAAACCGAAATAGAGCATTTCGATGACATTCATATTCGGATCAAGATTATATCTTGTTCGCAGTTGTTCTCTGTCATATACGGACTTATTACCGATTTTGCGCATTAGGGCATCAAACTCTATGGTTGTACGGCCCGCAACTTTGGCTCGGATTATATCTGTTACTATGCAATATGAAGTGAGGCAAGACTTATATTTCTTGACTCCATCGCCAGTATGCTTCCTATAAATGAAGACGGGTTGCCCTATTTCGTAAGGTACAGACGACGCTTTACCAACATAAATTTTACTCAGCCCATTCTCAACACTCAAGCCAACACTTTCCTGAAGCGTGTACTTAAGCTCAGAATAAGGGAACATTGTATCATGGAAAGTATCCTCAATAATAATATAACCAGCTTTATCGACAGCAGGATTGATGAACGGAAAACACTTAAATGGATCAGAGTAATCCAGCTTGCGGCGGTCATGAATATAAACCAATTCGCCATTCAGATTCTTTCCGACCCTTTCAAAACCAAATTTTTCGAGGAGTATAATGAGCCCTTCATGTTTTTCGAAGACCGTAACATAGATTTCATTCTTGCCCATCTTCTGCCATTGCCAAAGGGTCAAACCGATAGCGCCCTCGCCGATTCGCTGACCACGGTAACGATCATCAATCTTGATCGTGCTGATCTTGACGCGATCAACGGCTGGGAGAGTACCCTCCTCCAATTGTATTTCTTCAGTTTCGGGTTTTATGCAGATAAAAGCTCCGATGCCTGTATCATCTTCAAAAACAAGAGCGGTCTTGCGTTGAAGTGCTTTCTTGTGGAACCAATCAATAAACCCTGTACTATGTTCATTACCTGGATAATCTTGCTTTAGTGAATCAAAGAAAGGGTCGCTCAGATTAATATCTGCAAACTGTCGAAGTTGAAACTTGCCTGCCATATGCTCAGCCCCTTCTATCCCTGATAAACTCGATTGTGCTTTCTATATCACTGCATCCAGAAGAAATCTTCAGTGGTATGTGGAGCAGTTCAGCTACTTCTTGCGCATACTTCACTTCTTCATCCTGAAACGCCTTGATATCGGCTATGGGGTATTCTACGCCATCGCGCTCCTTCCTGCGTTTTGCAATTACTGCAGGATTTTCTGTTAGCAACACTATAGCATCAGGAGAAAGGCTTATGAATGTTTCCAGAGGAATACGAGTGATTTTTCCTGTTTGATCTAAGAGGCAGAAATGACCGTCAAGGAGAAATTCTTCATTCCGGCCTTTTAGCTCTTTGACAGCTTCCAACAGATAAAGCTGATTTATATCGATATCAGCCACATACTTATCGGCCGTGAATCTGGCTTTTTTTCTTTCAGTAATCAGAGAACTCGCCGTGTGACTGGAGATGTTCAACCGTTCATTCAGAACGCCACAGAAGTAGGACTTGCCGACTCCATGAACACCACTAATGAATACCATGTGAACTTTGCCTCCGGTGCCTGATTCGTGGATGACCCACTCGCACATCTCATTATATCAGAAGGGCGGGAGAAAATCAATCGTAACACACATTAAATCCTGCAATCGCATGAAATTGTCTTGTAATCTGGAGCTTAGCGTGCTATAATAAATTAGTTCTGTGCATTAACCAGCCGTGAGAACGAAAGTGGAGGTTCAAGCATGGCAATCTGTTATAAAAAACTGTGGAAGCTGCTTATCAACAAGGATATGAAGAAAAAGGATTTGCAGAGAGTAGCTGGAATCAGTGCCGCATCCATCACAAAGCTGGGCAAAAATGAAAATGTCAATACCGAGATCATTCAAAAAATCTGTACAGCTTTACAATGTGATGTGAGCGATATTATGGAAATGACCGACAATCAGCCGGAATGATGCGCTGTATCAAGGGGTAAAAGAGGAATGGGACAATGGAATTCGAAATGAAACTGCATTCATCACCTTTTTCGATGATAGAATCTGGGCGAAAGACCATTGAGCTAAGGCTGTATGATGAGAAGAGAAGGCAGATCGCAGTGGGTGACACTATTCGCTTCTCGAATATAGCCGATCCGGCAAAAACCATTCTCACAGAAGTCAAGGAATTGTATGTCTTTAGCTCTTTTGAAGAGCTTTATAATACGCTTCCACTAATCGAATGCGGATATACTGCTGAAACTATAAGAAGCGCCTCTCCAAAGGATATGCTAAGGTACTATACGCCGGAACAAGAAGAGCAGTATGGTGTTGTCGGAATAAGGATTGAGGTTCAGTATTGAAGGCCTCAATGCAATGCGGCGTAGGAGAGGGGTGCGGTGATTGAATTATGTCGATTCGAGTTTCGTGGGATCGCTACGAAGTTGCCCTACTCTTTGCCGCTTATGACCGTGTAGCCGGTGGCTCTGACATCAACACGGAAGCAGCCCGTTTGTCACAGACTTTGAGAGCCCTGGCTATCCGTAGAGGTTTTTCGATTGATGATACATATCGGAACCTCAACGGTATGAAAATGCAGCTGGCCAACGTGCAATATCTTTTCACGGACGGCCAGAGAGGATTGTCTGGCGCGTCAGCGATGATCCGTCAAATGTACGAACTGTACAGGGCCAGCCCAATGGAGTATCAAACAATTTTGAAGGAGGCGATTCGATTGACCGATTTTAATGCGTCTATTGAAGATGCCTTCTTTGCGTATGCCAAGGAACGTATAGGCCTCTCTCCCAGAATGCTTGCTGAATATCTGCAAAAGGCAGCTGACTATTGTCACCTGAAGCAGCCCCTTCTTGGTATGACAGACGTCAAAGCTGTACGGAATGTGCAGCAGAAGGTCGCGGAGGGCAAGCTTCTGCGTTTCCGTTACGGGAAAGATGCACAGACGATCCGTAATGTAACTCAGCTATACTATACCTTCATCAAAAGCTACCGTGAGCCCAAAGATGAACCGCCTGTACAGACGGAAGCGACTGCGGGCGAAGAAATGATTCCTACCCAGTCTGCGCCTGTTGAGGAAGAATCGATCATTGAAACGCCTGTCGTTCCTCAGCCTGTTGTGATTGCTGTGACGCCTGAGGAGCCTTCTGATGAATCGAGTACAGAGGTTCTGCCTGAAGAGACAATCGAAGAGCAGGCTGATGAGCGTCTTTTTGTGGATTTCAACCTGGACAATTCCTACCTTTTCACGAAGCCGGTATCTTATACGTATCGTGGAGTTGTGCACCCAGCATATCACTGGATTCGTGTGTACAGAGGGATTTGTCAGTTACTGTTTGACGATTACCGCGAAGTTTTCATGACTGTCATCAACGGCGATATTCCTGGGGAGAATACGCTGGCTTTTGCTGATGAACAAAACGCGAAAAGAATGCGCAGTCCGAAAGGCTTTGCGCCGGGTTATTACCTGGAGGCAAATCTTGACGCAACATCCATTGTTCGTAAGATATGTGGGCTGCATAAGCTCTTTGGTCTTACGGATGAACTGCGGATCAGATATCGTACACTTGAAGGTTATCAACCTTCCGATTCCAAGCTGCATCGCGAAATCAACTCTTCCGGACAGATTCCGGAAGACACGGGTTATGATTGGCAGCGCAGCGGCCTTCTTCTCGTGGATTTGACCGAAGAGGCGTCCTATGCTTTCACCCAGCCCGAGGCGTACGAATATAAAGGTTTGACCCGGCGCGTCAACAAATGGGGCAAGCTGTACGCTGACCTCTGTGGCGCATTATTTGAAGATTACCAGGATGCCTTCATGGGTATCATGAACGGAGATATCCCCGGCTATAGTGCGCTTGCCTTCGCGGATGAACAGCACAAGAGCGAAATGCGCGTTGCCCGTTGCTTTGCGCCAGGATATTATCTGGAATCAAACATGGACGCCACCTCGATCGTCCGCAGGATTCGCGGGCTTTACCGGCTGTTTGAGCTTGGTGACAGCTTGAGAATTTCATATACGCGACAAGGCGATACGAAAGTCGATCCGGTTCACGAGGCATCAGGAGAGGAGTGGCTCATCCATGAGCTACGTTCCTTAAAGATACCCTATGTGGACAATCGGTCTATAGATGGCTGTCTGTGGATCGCGTCCGATATGTCCATTCCTCTTTCGCTGAACGAAGCGGCAGAAAGAGGTTATCGACTCCGGCTGAAGCCAGATGGTTGTCGTGCTTATCCCAATCGTCCGGTTCTTTGGACCAAAGACCAACCGAAAAAGGCGATCAACACTGCTGATTTCCGCCGCTGGTTGGATGAAAGCTTTAAGCCCTTTCTCCTGTCTGCGAAAAAACTGGCTGTACCAACAGCCGCACAATACAGCCAGTCGGTTGAGGCTGTTGAACGCTTTATGCTGGAGCACAGAATGGATTGCACGCTCGATACCACTGAGCCAGATGAGGCGCAGCGCATTTACGATATGCTGATGGAGCGGCAGGATTTTGTTGACTGGAATAATACGCGGCATCATCAATATAGTGCCGCTTTAGCCCAGTATATCTCATATCTTCGTCAGGACAAACCTGATGCAGAAGACCCTGATCCCGGAAAAGCATTGACCATCAAAGATGCTGCCGTAATCATTCTTCAAGAAGCAGGTCAACCACTGACGGTTTCTGAGATACTTCAAAGAATCGAAGAGAAGAATCTTTATAAGTTTGGCTCCAGTGGTGCGACAAACCTTTACATAAGCATTCGACGGTATTGTAAGGGCATGGAGTCAAGACATCACGCTCCAGTGGATGTATTCGAAAGGTTTACCGATGAAGCCGGCCAGATTCGCTATAAGCTGATCGGCGAAAATACAAAACCTGGTGGCAGTGCAGAGAGCCGGGAAACTCTACCTGTTGATGAGCGATGGCTGCCTATTCTGCAGGATTCCTTCCCTGATGGATATATCCTGCAGGATCTCCTTGGTCAGTTCCAGGCTGCGACTTTCTGGCAGGAGCGTTATGGCGAGGAGTGTCCGATTCAGGGCAATTCTATTGATGCTGCCATGAAAGCTGTAGGCGTCGTTCGTGATGGCCGCGTGTTTGTCAAGAGTGAAGAAGATAAGCAGCTGATAGCCAACATTTGTAGGGAAATCAACGAAATCCTTTCTCGCTATACCACGGTGTATCGTTCGTGCATCTACGAAAGCTATCAGGAGCAGCTTGCGTCGATTTCAATCTACACTGAGCAGGTTATGACTCAGCAGCTGCTGACTGAAGCAAAAGGCAGCTTTTACTCAGTGAACCAGGTCTTTGCAAAGCCTGGTCAATTTGCGTCTGTCATTCAGGATGCTCGTAAAGTTTTGCGCGACCATGGCGGACCGATGCCGGTTGGTGAAGTTGCCAAAGTGCTCTGGTTCATTCCGCGTGATATGGTCTATCATTACCTGTCCGTCGATGATGAATCACTCAATATCGGCAACAGCACGTGGATGCTGGCGGAGCATTTCCCGGTGACCCATGAGGATGCTGCGAAGATCGGAAACATGCTGGATGAGTATTTCCTATCGAACAGTTACGTGCAGGCGTTTGATCTGATGCCGCTTCTGAGAGATCGTCTGCCCGGCATTGCTGACAATCTGAGCGGAATGACTTATCAGGCGGTCTTCAACATTGTTGCATACTACCTAAGGGACCAGTTCAACTTCACTAAGGCGATTATTTCGCCGAAAGGCACAAGCGTCGACTTCACGGATCTGTTCAGAGCATTTGCTGCAGAGCGTGATACCTTTACACTGACTGATCTGGAGGCTTTGGCCAGTGAATTAAAGCTACCCATCTATTGGGAAAGTACTTATGCCGGCGGCGCTGTACGTGTCAGCAAAACGGAGTTCGTCAACAAGCGGCTCATACAGTTTGATGTAGATGCAATAGACTCTGCGCTTGCAGACTTCTGCCCAGGCGATTATCTCCCGCTGATGTCTGTATCATCTGCTATGATGATGCATCTGCCGTCCTGCGGATATCGGTGGAACGGCTATCTACTACAAAGCTACGTATTTGGCTTTAGCAAGGTATTCAGGCTATCCTATTCCAGCTTTGGAAAGACCGGTTACTATGGCGCAATGGTCAGACGAAGCTGCAAGACGATCAATAACTATGGTTCGCTGATCGAGCGGGTTCTGACCGACGATGACACTTGGGAAACAACCGCCGACGCATTGGATGTCCTGGTTAACAACGGCTATCAAGCGATGCGCAAATACAAGGGTATCGACAACGTGGTTGCCCAGGCAAGACGAAACAAACTGCCGGATGATGGGAGGTGAGCTCTTTGCACAAGTACGAATGGGATCCCGTGACGGGCGGCATTCTGCTCCTGCCGCAGCAGGAAAAGAGCAGCAGAGAGCCTCGGCCTGTCTACTATCGCGAAATGAATCTGCTCGGCATGGACAAGCGATGGAAGTATCCGCAGAATGACGACGCACCAATTATGTGGGCGGAGGCGGAAAGGTATATATACCGTGGCAGAATGATTGCCCGAACTAAAGGCGGCGGTCTATTTCAGCAACCGGAATTAATCTATACAGAAACTGAAGAAGGAATCCCTGCAGGCGAAGCATTAATTCCAGTAGATGTTGAGCTTATGCTCGCGAAGAATGCAGAGCTGCTGGATAATCTTTTGGAAGAAACTGCAAAGAAAATATATAGTACATACATAAAATATAGAAATCGTATTGACTTATTTTATGTTGCTTTTAGTGGAGGTAAGGATAGCGTCGTTGCCTTAGATATGGTGCAACGAACCTTACCGCATAATTCTTTCAAAGTTGTTTTTGGCGATACACAGATGGAATTCCCTGACACATACAGAACCGTTGCAGCCGTTGAAGCTTGGTGTAAAGAAAACGGCATTGATTTTCTGCGTGCAAAATCGCCTCTTACACCTAAAGCGGCATGGAATATATTTGGTCCCCCGGCTGCAGAAATTCGCTGGTGTTGTTCAGTATTTAAGACAACGCCTCAGATTCTGCTGCTTCGTAATATAATGCAAAATCCAAGTTTCACTGGTATGGCTTTTACTGGCATTAGGGCGGAAGAAAGTGCATCCAGAGGAGAATACGATGATATAAGCGAAGGGAAGAAACACAAGGGTCAGTTCAGTTTCCACGTTATATTTGATTGGAACTCAGCTGAGCTTTATATGCATATATACCGGAATCATCTGCCATTGGGAGAATCTTACTATAAAGGTATACCGCGCGCAGGCTGCCTGGTTTGTCCCAATGCAGTTGGCAGAAGCGATTATTTTCGAAGAGCAGCATACAAAAAGGACATTGATGAGTATCTGGACATCATCCGAAAAACCAGCACAAAAGCATCATCATTTACAGAAAACCAGATGCGAGAATTCATCAATGAAGGCAATTGGAGAACGAGGAGCACAGGGCGTGAACTTACATTAGGGAAAGACCTTCACCGCTATCGCGAAGTTGAAAAAGGCGTACACTGTATTACCATATTAAAGAGCGGAACCTACTCCTTTTGGCTTCGTTGGCTTCATACAGTTGGTGACATTATTCGCGCTGACGATGGGTGTATTGAAATCAGATTTCAGGAAAAGACGTATGTGCTGAACTGGGTGCTTGGAGATGATGGCTATGATGAAATATGGTTACGAAACTGCTACAGATCAAAGGAAGATGTGAAGTTTCTTTCCTTACTTAAGAGCTCAGCGATCAAGGCAGTGTATTGTGTCAACTGTGGTGCATGTGAAGCAGAATGCAAATTCTCATGCATCCATTGTGCCAAGGACGGCTTAACCATAGGCGACAACTGCCATCATTGCTACCAATGCCATGATGTACACGAACATTGCATAAGATATTATTCAATTCGGAATAAAGAAAAGGAGGGCAAACCTTTGAGCGCTATTGATCGATATTCATCCTTTGGGTTTAGAAACACATGGCTTGAATCTTATGTAAACCATGGTGGAGACATTGAGTTTTGGACTTCTGCAGCCGATGGGCTTGCCCCAAACAAACGGCAAGACGCTTGTCATCAGTTCTTGCTTGATGCAGGGATTGTTACAGGAAAGTGGAAGACTAAAAAAGGCAAAGAAACACAAGAAAAAACAACAGATTTTAGCCCCATTCAAAACACCAGATTTGGTGAGAAAGTACTGGAGTTGGGAGCTACAAGTACAATATGGTCGTTGATTATGGTGAATCTTGTTTCTAATCCGGATGTGCCAACATTCAGATGGTTCCTTGAAAACTGTGATATGTTCCAAACATACGATGAAGAAGATCTTTTTAATCTTCTTGTGCCTGTTTTCGCGAATGATGAAAAGGGACATGGTAAGCAGAATGTTATTGATTCGCTCAAAATACTTCTGGCTACCACACCTTTAGGCCTTGAGCAGATTGTTGCCCAGATAGACTACACGGCAAAAACAACTGCCCGCGGTGATACGATAACCTTGAATTCCTTGACCAGGATGCCATGGTACTCACCGATTCCAGAAGTCATCCTTTACTCCCTCTACAAATTTGCAGAGGCTTGCGGAGACTATCATCAGTTCACTTTGTCCTACCTGATGGATGAAACCATCGAGCGCGATGGTGTGTCTCCCACTACCATCTTTGGCCTGGACCGCGATACCATGATCCGTATCATCAATGGTCTGGCGATCAACTACCCGGATTACATCTCAGCGTCCTTCTCCTATGACTTGGATACGATCACCCTGCGGAAGGAGAAGAAAGCCGAAGACGTCCTGGATCTGCTGTAATCACGCACAAGGAGGAGCTGCGCCATGCCTGCCCAGAGATACAGCCAATACTTCAATATCGATGAAAAATACTATGCCGTCGTCACCAAAGAGCTAATCGACGAAGGAAAGGTTCGCTGGGAAGGTTTCTATCCCCATGAAACCTTTATCCAGCTTCTCCATCAGGTGGTCACCATGCTCTCCGGCAAGGAAACCAAGAGCATCTGGGTGGAAGGCACCTATGGCACGGGCAAATCCCACGCCACCCTTACCCTCAAGTGTCTGCTTGAAGCGCCGGAGGATGAAGTTCGTGCTTATTTCGAGGATTACGGCCTGAGCGAGGATCTGTGCAATAAGTTCCTGGCTGCCCGATCCGAAGAGATGAATGGCAAGCTGATTGTGGTACATCGCATCGGCTCCTCCAACATCAAAAACGATGACGATCTGATCTGGGCTGTGCAGGACAGCGTTTCCCGAGCGCTCCATAATGCTGGCATCGAAAACATGGCAGCAGGCACCATGAAAGAGGCGCTGTTGGCATGGATCAATGAACGCGCCGCAAACAAATCATACTTGGCCAGTCTGATAGCTGAAGTACCTCAGAATTTCGGCGGCATGGGTTTGGACGCGATCTTAAGTATCCTTCAGTCCGACGATGAAAAATCCATCGAAACCTTGATGGAAAAGCTCGTCACCCTCTGCCGTGATAATGGCATCCTCGCCATGAACATGGACGCGGAAAAGCTGGCTGCCTGGCTGGAAGATGTTATTGATAAGAACGGTCTCGGCGCTATCGTTTTCATCTGGGACGAATTCTCCGAGTACTTCAAAAATTGCCAGAATTCGCTGACTGGTTTCCAAACGCTGACCCATGTGAGCTTCAGCAAGCCCTTCTATTTCGTGATCGTCACCCACGAGAGTGACGGTTTGATTGCTAACCAGTCGGACCGTACAAAGATCAGCGACCGCTTTATCTCCCCAAGGGTGCACATCGAGTTGCCGGACAACATGGCTTTCCAGTTGATGGCGCAGGCGATGAAGGAAACCGACGACCCAATGATGCGGCAGGAGTGGACGACTATCGTCAAGCCAGGCCTGAACAGCCGCCTTGGCACAGTGCGTACTCGTATTACTACAGGCGCGAAAAAGCACGCGAAGGCTGGGGCAAAGACGATCCTGAGCGACGAGGATTTACAGAAAATCGTACCGCTGCACCCTTATGCCGCGCTAATGCTGAAGCATATTTCCCGCGTCTTCACATCCAGCCAGCGCAGTATGTTTGATTTCATCGTCGCCCGCGACCCGGATGTGGAGCGCATTGACGATTCGGATGAGAATATCCTTTCCTGCCGTGCCTTCAAGTGGTTCATCAACCACAATGGCGTGATGAGTCCCAGCAACTTAATGACTGTGGACATGCTTTGGGATTTCTTCAATGCCAAAGCTGGCGGCAACATGAATCCGGACGCGCTGGAAATTCTGAACAACTTTGATACATTGACCAGCGAATACCATCTGAATCCCGATGAGCAGCGCGTATTGCGCACGGTACTGCTGATGAACGCCATCTGCACCCGCGTGCAGGAGGCGGATATGCTCGTGCCCACCTATGAGAATATCGATCTTGCTTTCCTGGGAACTGGCTGGCCTACGGGCAAAGCGCAGAATATTGCCCGGGCTATGGTTCATCGTCAGCCTCCGCTGCAGCCGGTTCTGTTTGAGGAGCCCATGCAGGATGGCACGATGCGAGTGATCCCCAAAGCCACCGGCGGTGTTGATATTGAGGAGATCAAGAATCGCATTCGCACACAGCTGTCCACAAAGGATCTGACAGAAGCTGCTGGCTTCGCACAGGCGCTTCGCATGCCGGACAATCTGACCGGGCACTTCAATGCCACGATGCTTTTCGTCAATCCCAGGAGCAGCCAGACCTTCCTGAATGGCTTACGTGATGCGAAGACGCGTGCTCACAGTAACCCGGATCGCTATGAGGTTTGCATTCTGCTCGCCATGACTGACGAAGAGCGCAGCGAAGCCGGTCGTATGATCCAGAACGCCATGAAGGATGGCATTCCGGAGAATTTGGTCCTTGTCGACGCCACGACGAATACCTTTGCTACCTATCTTGAAAACTACATCACAAACCGCGCCTACAGCGAATACTATCTGAAGAGCGACAAGAAGCAGTCAGGCCAGTTCGCAGCCTTTGCGCAGAAGAACCTTTCCAGTTGGAGGGACCAGGTTGTTGCGGGCGAGTTCCGCCTCTACGATATGGATCATAAAAACGGTCAGATGCGCATGAGCTATAGCGCAGCAACAGAAGTGCTGCAAGAATTTGACCGGAAGATGTACCCCTTTGGCATTGAGCAGTATGCCGTCAACCCGACAATGTTCACTCGCTCCGCTATGGGGCAAGGCGCTGAATGCGGCCTGACCGAGACGGAAAAGGGTGCCTTTACCTCCGGAAATCCTTCTACGAGGCTCTCCACTGCGCTGAAAGGTGCATGGAAGGTCGATGGAGAATACTGGGGAGATACCGCGAACCAGAGCCTAATCATCGTACAACTGAAAAAGAAGGTCGAAGAGATCGTTCGCACAGGGTTTGACAAGAATGGCCGCGTATATATCACGGATATTCTGAACGCTTTGGCTGAGCGTCCTTTCGGCTTCACCCCGTCCAACCTTTCTGCTTTTGTGCTGGGCTTCCTGCTGAAAGAATACGCAACTGATCAGTACTTCTGGTCGAACGGCACTACCCGCCCCATGAGCGTGGATCTGATGAAATCCGCGATCAAAAACGCCATGGATCAGGCGGTCACACCCAAAGCAGGATACCGTCCGGAAGCTATTGTAACCATGAGTGAAGAGCTGCGCCTCTTCCTGCAGGGCACTGCCTCCATTTTCCATGAGAGCACGGAGCGCTGCGGCAGTGTTGATGCTGCCGCAGGCGTGATACGCCTTGGCATGAAAAGACTTGAGTTCCCGATTTGGGTACTGAAGTCCATTCTGGCCAACGAGGCTCCTCAGACGGATACTGCTATTATTGCAGATGTGATTGATAAATATCTCGGCATTGCGAATATTCGTAACTATGGCCAAAATGCAACGGAGAGCGACCTGGCAACCGAGATCGGCCACCTTATGAAGGAATACCCAGCCTTGGTGAATGATCTGGTCAATCTGTTTGTATCTCAGAAGTGTCGCGAGGGTATGAAGGCTTACCTTGATGAGTATCGTGACGCTGAATTGCCAACGCTTGCTCTTACGATCAAGGACGGCGGCAATTATATCTCCGAAGTCAAGAAAAAGTTTAACGCCGACGAGGCGAACTGGGTCTGGTCTCCGGATACTGCCAACGCGAAGATCGACGAGACAATCATCGAATACAGCATTATTGCCGAAAGCAACACCATCGTTGCTCCCGCCACCACGTTGACTGGCTGTGTGAGAAACTGGAAAGACCGTATCGGCAACTTCCGTATCAGCCTGGAAGCGATGGCCCCGGAAGTCGGTGACCTGAAGGAGTTGCTGGACATCCTTTATGCCATCAGGCAAAGCTTGGATAACACAATTCCGGAGATGAAGAAAAAGCGCTTCCTGGAACTGCTCAGAGAGAGAAAGAACGATTTCAACTATCTCTATGGGCATCAGGAGGAGATGTTCCGCAAGATTGCCCAGAGCTGGCTCAGCGAACTCAGCGATGAAGATGTGACCGAGCTGTTTACCACTTATATGGCCACAGGCGTATTCTGTGACGCTTCCGACAAGTTCTTCCAAAGTGTTGAAAAGCAAGTAGGAGCGTACATAGATGAGCAGCGCTCCAAGCGGCTTGCGAAGCTTTGGCGTGAAAAGACCGGGACACAGAGCCCTGCGGATTGGTCGCGGCAGTACTCCACGCCGATTCTTTGCATGTTTGATGACAATGAACGGCAGAAGGCAAAAGAAGTCTTCTCTATTTTGCACAAGAGTAAGCCGACTGAAGTTGAGTTCACCACGGCGGAAGAATGGTTGAAAGCCGGCAGTTTCTATGATCGCCTGGCTTCCGCTACCGAGCGTGATAAGAGCATGCGTGAGCGAGTGGTAGGTGATTTTGCTTACCTGCTCCCGGATGTCGATAAGGTACGCTCTTATCTTAGGGACAAGGCTTCCATGATCTCTCCCTATGAGTGGATGGATAACAGCGCAATTCAGGCGAAGATTCGTGAAATGGCGAACATGCGCTATAAAACCGGCGGTGCGTCTGATGCTGAAAAAGCTGTCGCTGATCTCGGCATAGACGAGCTGCGTGATTATGTGCGTGATCTGATCAAAACGGATATGACCGTTGGCATCGCCATTCTCAAGAGGCAGAAGCATTAAAGGAGAACGGCTCCATGAAGAAGTTTTCAAGCATTCAAACTGTGAAGCAGGAAATCGATTCCTACGAGGAGCATTTTATCGGAGCGCCTCTCGTTATAGGGATCGATGGAAACAGTGACTATACTGCCTTGCTTGGACTGCTCAAGGATGATTATGGGAAACAAGTCATTCGCATGAGCGATGCGTGCGGGATGGATTTCCCGCCTGACCCGGCCTTTCAGATCGCGGGCATCAGCGCCGCTGCAAAAACGAAGCCCGTCGTCTGGATCGGCGCTGCTCAGGCCAAGATGCTATATGGCCAGCAACCTGTGGAACAATTCATGATTAACCTGCTGGGGACAAATCTCGCGGGGCCAGTGACTGTGCTTTGCCCCTTCTGCTGCAATATACTTGAAGGTATAGCCCGCAATTATACAAAACTGGGTTACAATATTCTGATAGTCAGCAGCTTAGAGCGCAATTTGCCATCGATCCACGTGAGCGCAAAAGATACCTCCTATCAGAACTCGGATTCTGTAAAGGGCATCAAGGAGCTTCTTGGCGTGCTGGAAGATGGCAAGTATGGCAGGGATATAAATCTCATGACGACCTGCAATATTTCTTATTTGGCCGGTTCCATGTACCCCGTATTTGAAGGGCTGAAACCTTATCAAATACTGTGCAAGATGGAACCCGGCGTATCGGCGCATACCAAAGAGAGCAATGGTACTCCTGAACAGTGGGCTAAACTCGCTCATGATGTCCAAACCGCTAAGGGCTTGGCAGCTTTATGCGCTAACAAGCTATGCGAGATACAGAATCTGCCGAGTGAATTGGGCGATCACCTTTCCGGCAGTCAGGATGAACGCTTCCTTTGCTTCGTATGTCTGAAGGTTTTCTGTGCAAATGGCTCCGATTATCTTGCATACTGCCTATGCAAAGCGGAGACTACTGACGCGTTAGAAGGAACGATATATTCTGCTATTCTTGATATTGATCATGCAGATAGTCGTTTCACCAGCTTCATGAGGCAACGTAGGCGTATGTTGTCCACGTTTGACGATAACAGCGCCATGATGAAGGATTTCTGTGACAGGGCTACAATTAAAGGAAAGGATACCCTATGGTATCTTAGCGACGAAACTGAAGAAGAGCGCGCCGCTCTCATTCATGCACTGTGCAGCTATAGCTATACTCAGGCGGAACTGGAGCAGATGTTGACCGTGGTCTCGCCACAGTTGTCAGCTTACCTGCAGCAGTTTACCTTTGATGAATTCAATACGAAAGTCATGGAATCCGATGCGGATATTCGTGGCTTACTTACCGACTATTTCCAGCGCTATAAGATTCAGAAGCTGACCAATCATCAGGATCATGATTTTGTCGATCTTGTTGAAACCGAAGCTAAAAAGCGAAGCTTCATGAAGCTGCAGGCGCGGAGCGCTATTGTCAAAAAGCTTGATAAAAAAGAAGTCAGGCCCTACTTCTTTGATGCGCTTGGAGTTGAGTTCCTCGCATTTATTCAAGCCCGGGCGGAAGCATATGGAATGCAGTTTGAATGTTTTATCGGTCATTGCAATCTGCCTTCCATTACCAGCAAGAATAAAGAGTTCTATGATGTTTTCCCTGAAGGCACCGTGCTAAAGGAAGAAGGACTGGATGAGCTCAAGCACCATGGTACAAAATATGATTTTCAGTTTACTACTGAGCCTTTACATATCTTTGATGAGCTTGCCATTCTTGACAGAGATCTGAAAAAGATGGGTTCTATGTTGGCTATGGGACATTGCCAGAGAATCGTAATTCTCTCTGATCATGGCGCAAGCCGACTGGCGGTGACCTATCGAAGCGAGAATGACAAGCTTGAACTCACCGAGCCCGGCAAGCACAGTGGACGTTGCTGCCCTGCTGATGAAGATCCAAAAATTGATTTTGTGACTTATGAAGATGGATTTGCCGTACTTGCCAATTATGAGAGATTTAAGGGAAGTCGTAAAGCTGATGTGGAAACACATGGCGGAGCATCTCTCGAGGAGACGGTAGTTCCGGTTATCATACTCACACTGAAGCCGAAAGAGCAGCAGGTCTTCTTTGTAGAGACAGTTGTTCCCTGCAGTCCCAAAGATGGCTCAAGCATTCGGATGTTTGCAAATCCGCCGCTTAAAAAGCCCCGCATGGTTGTTGGTGGTCAGAGCTATGACGGTAAGTTTGACGGTGACAAGCACAATGTCATCTTTGAAATGCCTGACATCAGAAGAAAAGGCCAGCACGAGGCTGAAATCTACGATGGCGGTATTAAGGTAACCGTTCTGACATTTGAAACGAAACGCCAGACCGGAACCAACCAATTGCTTTAAAGACGAGGTGATCACATGCCGTACGAACCTTCTTCTGCTCCGCTGCATGAAAGGTTAATGGATGCCTTTGATGAAATGGTGTTGTATAAGGATCTGTCCAAAGGCAGTATCATTTCGTCATTGAAGCTGCCGTCCTTTATGCGCGACTGGGTGATGAAACAATTCCAGGATGATGAGGGCAATCTCGACATCGATGAAGTCAGCGAGTATATTCGCACTTATATACCCAAGAAAGGCGAATGGAAAGCTATTCAGAATAGGATTGTCACGCAAAACGAGCGCGTCAAATTCCTTAGCAGGGTGTCAATAAACATCGATATCAAAACACAGGAAGTTTCTTTTGCGCTTCCTGATTTTGGCCTTGGGTATAAGGACACCTACATCTCTCCGGAAGTATGGGAAAGCTGCTCAGACGCATTACTCCGCTCCGAGGAGGCTTGGGGAATTATCGAGCTTGGTTACCTTTTCCCATCCGATGAAAAGAAAGCCGGCAGAATCCAGATGCTGGATTTTCGTGATTTCTGCCCCTATACAATTGACTTGGATGAGTTCAAAGATGCCCGATCTATGTTCTCACTTGAGGAATGGATTGACATCGTTCTGGCTGCTGTGGATTATAACCCCAAGGGCTATGAAAGCATGACCCAAAAGCTTGCTGTGCTGCAACGCCTCCTGCCATTCGTCGAAAAGAATCTAAATCTCGTCGAGCTTGCGCCTCCTGGCACAGGCAAATCATATCTGTTCGGTCAGGTTAGTCGTTACGGCTGGCTGGTATCAGGCAAGGCAACGCGTGCGCAGCTGATTTATCACCGTGCGAGCAAAAGAGATGGTGTCGTTGCATATAAGGATTTCGTTGCATTGGATGAGATCCGCGAAGCCGAATACATGCAGGACACGGAGATGCACTCTGCCCTCCAGCAGATCATGGAAAACCGCAAATACAAGTCGGACGACGGGCATGAGGTCAATGTAGACGCGGGCATTGTCTTTCTTGGCAATATCAATGGCGACAACATGAATGAGTACACATTTATGTTTGCCGAGCTGCCAGAGCCATTCCATAAGACTCCATTTTTGGATCGCATCCATGGTTTCATCAAGGGATGGGAGCTTCCGAGGATGAACGATGACATGAAAGCAAATGGCTGGGCGCTTAATTCCGAGTATTACTCCACGATCATGCATGAACTGCGCGATGATCCGGTATACCGTGCTGTCGTTGAAGATATGCTTGTGTTGCCTGAAAAAGCAGATACACGTGATACTGAAGCTATCCGTAGAATCTGCACAGCATACATGAAACTGCTTTTTCCGCATATCACCAGCGCAGCTGACATGTCACCGTTTGAGTTTGATTGCTACTGCTTACAACCTGCAAAGGAAATGAGAAGTATCATCAGAGTGCAGATGGGACTTGTGGATTCAAAGGAAGCTGGGAAAACGGTGCCTGATATCAGAACAAGAGGCTTATAAACATGAAGGCTAAGAGACAATACGAATGTACCTCGTGTAGAAAAACACCTCTCACAAAAGATGAGGTCGGAGCCAGCAAAAAGCTGCTTGGCATTGATACGCCAGAGCTTTACTGTATAGACTGCTTAGCCGCATACCTCGAAGTTACTCCTGAGGATATTCAGGATAAAATTCAGATGTTCAAGGAAGATGGGTGTGAGCTGTTCAAATAGCTGATACCTTCGGGAGTTAAGCAATGGAGATAAAGATTTATGCTGACCATGCTGCAACTACGGCATTGAGCCCTGCAGCTTATGAAGCAATGCTGCCGTGGCTTCAGGAAGAATACGGAAATCCATCCACCCTTTACAGCCTTGCCAGGGAACCGCGCAAGGCTGTTGCTTCTGCGCGTCAAGCAATTGCTGATTGCATTGGAGCCAAACCAGATGAGATCTTTTTCACTTCTGGCGGTACTGAGGCTGATAATTGGGCATTGACAGGGGTAGCTTTCCGTCAGCCAGACTTCAAGTGTGAGATCATCTCCAGCTGCATTGAGCATCATGCCATTCTGCATACTTGTGATTTTTTGAAACACATGGGATATGGAATCACGTTACTGCCTGTAGATAAGCGAGGTGTTGTCAGTCCGGAAACGCTGGAGCAATATATACAGGATACCACAAGTCTCGTATCGATCATGTTTGCGAATAATGAGATCGGTAGTGTTCAGCCAATCAGAGAACTGGCTGAAATCGCTCATCAGCATGGTTGTCTCTTCCATACTGACGCAGTACAGGGTATTGGCCATATACCAATTGATGTCCAAGCGCTTGGGGTAGATATGCTGTCTGCATCAGCCCATAAGTTCAATGGTCCTAAAGGCATCGGTTTTCTTTATGTCCGGGATGGGGTATCAATCGAATCGTTTATGCATGGTGGTGCGCAGGAAAAAGGTAAACGCGCTGGAACCGAAAATGTTGCTGGTATTATCGGGATGGCTGAAGCATTACGAGAACATCAGGAACATATGGCTGAAGAAACCGAATATGTCAAAAGATTAGCTAAAACGCTGTTAGCTGATCTCCGAAAGACTGATTTGGATTTTCTGGTCAATGGAAGTGAAAATCGCGTTCCTGGAAGTCTGAGTCTATCCTTTCGTGGTATTGATGGTGAAGCGCTGATGCATCGTCTGGACTTCAAAGGTTCAGAAGTATCTACGGGGTCTGCATGTGATTCGATGAGAACTATTCTTTCTCATGTGCTCCGGGCGATAGCTGTGCCAGAGGAGTATGCATACGGAACGATTCGCGTTACGCTTGGCATGGACAACACTACGGATCAAATGCATACCCTTGCCGAGCAAATCTACGACATTACATCCAAGATGCAAAAGGGGGGCTTTCATCTATGAGAGTCCTCTTAGTGTGTTGTGAGAAAGAACCACGAATAGTGAATGTTCCGCATGAACTGACAGAATTACAAAGACTTGTCGGAGGAATGATCGAAGTCGTTGAACCATTCGACGATGGCGTAGCACTTGTCTGTGATGAAAATGGCAGAAGCGACGGGAAACCTGTAAATCGTATCATAAACGACGAGATGGATATTTGCGGAGATTTCTTTATTTGCGGATATGGGGAAACTGGTCTGGAAGATATGCCAGAGGCAAAGGTCTTCAAGTATGCATCCATGTTTCGGCTATCTGATCCTGACAAAGATCCGCATGACTCAAAGATCACCAAACTATGGTATCAGATATTACATTGATAAAAGTGCAAGTGAATCCGAAAGATACAGGTGATATCGCAGAATAGGATTATCTCGGTATTAAACCTTTTAACGATTCTATACTTTTTAACGATTTAGGAAAGGGGTGTCGTTTTTGAGCATAGTAACGGCAACAGCATATGGAAACCGTGCACAATGGCACCCGGCTTTCTGTATGCCAAAGCGGCGAAAAGCCCGGAAATCAAGCAGTTTCCGGGCCTCTGGCACATATGGGCATTGTATCAAAGATAACGTCTTGATAGAAGTGGCGGCCATCACTGGGGCTTTCCTCTTGCGTATGGAAGAATGATTATCGGCAATTAAATCGGGATTTGAAGGGGCGAATGAAAATGGTTACGAAAAGCGTTGTCGTTCTGCCTTATGATGAGCACTGGGAACATGCTTTCATACAAATAAAAGACGAGATTCAAGAAGCCCTTGGTTCACTGGCCTTAAGCATTGAGCACGTTGGCAGCACTTCTGTACGGGGGCTGTCCGCAAAACCGATCATTGATATTGATGTCGTCATCAAGGATTATTCTTTGTTTGATGCGGTGGTGCGTGCACTGGGGGAAATCGGCTATCACCATGAGGGCGATCTTGGCATTACTGCACGGGAGGCATTCAAGTATAGCGGCAAGGAGCATCTACAGAAACACCACCTGTATGTCTGCCCACAGGATTCCGCAGAATTAAAAAGACACGTTGCTTTCAGAAACTATCTGCGCGCCAATCCGGAAGCAGTGCGTGAATATAGTCGAATCAAAGTAGAAGGCGCAATGCTCTATCCAAATGATATTGATAAATATATCCAACACAAATCTCCTTTTATCGAAAAGATATACAGAGAGATAGGCATTTGATAAATTCCAGTTTAGTTGACGCAAGCATTCACTTTGACGAAGAATGTGGAACCTTGACAATTCGATAGTCCCTGTAGATGCTGTTTTCCGGAATGCCGTACTTTTCGAGCAACTGTTTCTCAAGGGCAAGAAACTCGCGCTTGCTGATGATACCATTGTTCAGCATGACACCAGCGATGGCCACACTCGCAATGTAACCGGTTATTCCATCACCGAGAGAATTCTGGTCTGCGTCAATGATCTGAATACTTACCGGTGAAGCAGGAACTTTGATCTTCGAAGAGGGTTGAACTACCCGTCCGGTACGCTGCTGATACCACCAGCGTGATTTGCATTCAGTCGAACAAAACCTGCGATTTGAACGGTTCACAGTGGTGATGATTGGCTTGTGGCATTGTTCGCACAACCTGGTCGCATCCCGTATCCGTTTGCGATGGAAATATGTTTTGATGCTGGCAGACGTGGCACCGACTTTCTCGGCGATTTGACGGTATGACAATCCTTCCTTCCGTAAGGACTCGATTTCTGATTTTTGCTGATCGGTCATCATGAGTGTTTCCTCCTGGCGGGATTTTGAACGCCAGTACAGATAGCCACAAATCAAGACACAAGTCAACTCCGGCTTTGGAAAAGAGTTTTGTGACCAAGCAAACGAAAAATGTGACCATGGACGCAGGTTGTGACCATGGACGTTTGGTCACATTTCCTTGGCGCTTGGTCACATTTCCCGGTCAACGTTGTGACCGTCGGTCACATGGTATCAATTTAATAGTTTCGGGCCATAACTGGACACCAATTTTGATACGATGCGTATCTTGATTGGTGTCCAGTTTCTTTTTATACCCAATTTCTCCAAGCATCTGCAAATGCTCGCCTGTGACTTGCCGTCAAATGTGAAAATACCTTCTTTTTCAAAGTAGCATTCCACGCCGTTTTCCTTCAGCTTGCGGATGGTGACCAGGCTGTCCACGGTGTTCCTGGCAAATCGGCTGACCGACTTTGTGACAATGAGGTCTATTTTTCCGGCCAGAGCGTCCGAAACCATGCTGTTAAAGCCGTTTCGCCTTTTGGTGTTACAGCCGAAAATGCCCTCATCCATATATACTTTTACGAAGTCCCATTCCGGCTTGGACTGTATGAATTTGGTGTAGTGGTCCACCTGTGCTTCGTAGCTGGTGAACTGTTCGTCGCTGTCGGTGGAAACACGGGCATATCCTGCGACACGTCTCTTCTGCGCTGCCACTTTCGGCAGGTGTGTCAGCGGATTGAGGGTTGCGGGTAACGAGATGGGTCGGGGCATACCAAAGAAAATCAGGCGGATCCTCCGCATCTGAGAATGAGCCCCCTCCCTGGCAAGGATACGGCGATAGCACAGAACGACATCCTGCTGCACACACGGCCACCATGAACCGAAATATGTGATAAAAAACGGAACGTTGTAATATATCCTTCGTTGGATTTTCGGTATCGTATAAAAAAAAGCTATGGGTGAAGCAAAATGAATGAGCAACCATCGTCCTATATTTTTCCGTTTCTCTGGCTGCACGGCGAGGATGAAGCTACGCTCCGCAAGTATGTACGCGTTATTCATGACAGCTGCCTGAATGCGTTTTGCGTGGAGAGCCGTCCTCATCCGGCGTTTGTCGAGCCACAGTGGTGGCATGATATGGATATCATCCTCGAAGAAGCCCGTTCATTGGGGATGCAGTTGTGGATTCTGGATGACAGCCATTTTCCGACAGGATACGCGGCTGGCGCAATGGTGAATGCTCCCGCAGAACTGTGCCGGCAGAGTCTCGTCTGTCAGGCGATCGATTGCCCCGCCAGCGGTGAATGGCTGGAGCTTTCCCTGGCGGATTACGCAAAGGCACAGCCGGCGCAACTTTCCATGATGGAGCAATATACACTGGATGCCGACCATCTGCGCACATGGGATGATGACCAGCTGATCAGCTTGGTCGCCGTCAAAGAGCATGGTACAGGCGAGCAGGATCTGGTCGACCTAAACGAGGCACTCGGGCAGGAAACGCTGCGTTTCCAGGTGCCTGAGGGAAAGTGGAAGCTGCATATCCTGCACCTGACCCGGAATCGCGGGCCGCACCGGGATTATATCAACATGATGTCTGCAGCCTCCTGCAGACGGCTGATCGATGCTGTGTATGAACCGCACTGGGCGCATTATCAGCCCTATTTTGGCTCCACCATTGCTGGATTCTTTTCGGATGAACCTGAGCTGGGCAATGGGCATCTTTACGAAAGCGGCAAGGCCATCTGGCAGATGGAGGATCATGCCTGGAGCGACGGCGTGACGAAAGCACTGCGCGAAGCCTTTGGGGCGGAATGGAGCAAGTATCTGCCGCTTTTGTGGGAACAGCCCTTTGACAGCGACCTGTGCGCCCGCGTTCGCCTGACCTATATGGCCGCGGTTACCCATCTGGTGGAGCAGAACTTCTCCGAGCAAGTCGGCGACTGGTGCAGGGCGCATGGCGTGAAGTATATCGGCCATGTGATTGAGGACAACAATCAGCACAGCCGTACCGGCAGCAGCCTGGGGCACTATTTCCGGGCGCTGGGCGGACAGGATATGGCAGGTATCGACGACATCGGCGGTCAGGTGCTGCCTCAGGGCGAATGGAATGGCCCTTGGTCCGTCAGCGGAGAGGTACGGAACGGTCGGTTCTATCATTTCGTGCTGGGCCGGCTGGGCGCATCGCTGGCAGCCATTGATCCCCGGAAGCACGGCGACTGCATGTGCGAGATTTTTGGCAATTACGGCTGGGAAGAGGGCGTTCGCCTGGAGAAGTATCTGGCGGATCACTTCCTGGTACGGGGTGTGAATCACTTTGTTCCCCATGCGTTCAGCATGAAGGACTACCCCGACCCGGATTGCCCGCCCCACTTTTACGCCCATGGCCATCATCCGCAGTACAGGCATTTCGGCATGCTCATGGCGTACATGAACCGTATGTGCGCGTTGCTGAAAAGCGGGCAGCCGGTGGCGGAAACGGCGATTCTATACAGTGCGGAGAGCGACTGGATGGGCAGCTGCATGCCCTTGGAAGAGATTGCGGAGCCGCTGGCGCGCTGCCAGATCAGCTATGACTTCATTCCGGCGGATGTATTCTCCCGTCCGCAGCGATACGGCACGGATCTGACGGACGGTCTGCGCGTCAACGGCCGCCGCTATCGGGCGCTGATTCTCCCGGCCTGCAACCATCTGCCGCCTTGTGTGGAAGCCGTGCTTCCCTCGCTACGGGAGAAGGGCGTTTGCGTGATCGACGCAGGCATGGTCGCGCCGCTGATGATTCCTTACCGCCTGCAGGCCGTGGGCATTCAGGACGCCAAGCTGATTCCTTCCGGCGCTGATGTACGGTTGCTGCATGGCCATGGAGAACGTGATTACTGGATTTTTGTCAACGAAGGAAGCGAACCTTGGTCGGGCCTGATCGACCTACCGGCGACGGGCGCGTGTTACCTGTATGATACCTGGCGCGACGGCTGGCTGCCCGCGCCCACCTCGCGGACAGAACGCGGGACGCGGCTGAGCATCACGCTGCGTCCGCTGCACAGCACGGTGCTGATTTTCGGCGAAGCCCCGAAGGCGCTTCCTCAGCTGCCGGAGGAACTGAAAGGACATGCGCTGCGTTTGAACCGCGACTGGCGCCGTAGCGTCTGCAGGGCGATCGACTATCCTGCCTTTGGTGAAGCGAAGCTGACAGATCTCCCGGACACACTGGCGGAAGAGATGCCGAAGTTTTCCGGGGTTGTCCGTTATGAGCGGGAGATCACATTGCAGAAACTGCCCCGGCAGGCCCAGCTGGTGATCACCGATGCGTATGAAGGCGTGGAGGCTTTCGTGAACGGAAAGAGCCTGGGCATTCAGATTGTGCCGCCCTTCCGCTTTGAACTGACGCCGCATATGCGCACGGGTATCAATGACCTGCGGATTGAGGTTGCTACAACCCTGGAGCGTGAGAACGCTGACCTGCCGGATGTGACGCGCATGTACATGAGCCTTGGGCCGAAGCAGCCGGTCTGCCCTTCGGGAATCAGCGGCTCAGTTCTCTGGATGGATAGGGAGGAATGACAAATGAAGCAAATCGAGCAATACCGGGTGTGGGAAGTGGAGGCGCCAGCCGGCGCTTCCGCCACGCTTGAGATGGCTGGGCAAATGGAAACTGTGTCCGGCTTTGCCGCGGGAGAGAGCCATCTGCTCCGCTGGATGCCGATGCGCACGGGAATCTGGCGCTACACCCTGCGCGCCGGGGACTGGTGTGAAACCGACGAGCTGGAATGCCTTCCGGCAAAGGAAGGCAACCATGGCCCTGTTCAGGCGCGGGATATGGCGTTTGTTTATGCTGACGGCACGCCCTTCCAGCCCTTCGGCACCACCTGCTACGCCTGGAACCATCAGCCGGAAGAAGTACAGCGCAAAACGCTGGAGACGCTGAAGCTGACTTCCTTCAACAAGCTGCGCATGTGTGTGTTCCCCAAGCACATGATTTACAGCGAGAATGAGCCGGAGCTTTTTCCCTTCCGGCGGCGTGAGGATGAAAGCTGGGATGTTTCCCAGCCGGTGGAGGCCTTCTGGCACAGGCTGGATCAGCAGATTCTGGCACTGGACGCGCTGGGGATTGAGGCTGATCTGATCCTGTTCCACCCCTACGACCGTTGGGGCTTCGCTACAATGAATCAGGCGGACAGCCTTGCGTATCTGAATTACTGCGTGCGGCGGCTGGGCGCGTTCAAGAATGTGTGGTGGAGCCTGGCCAATGAGTTCGACCTGCTTCTGAGCAAGGCGGAGGAGGACTGGGAAGCCTTTGCAGCCCGTCTTATGCAGGATGACGCGAAGCATCACCTGCGTTCCATCCATCACTGCTGCGCGCCTTATCCGCCGCGCAGCTGGATGACCCATGTTTCCACCCAAACCAGTACGCCCCGCAAGGCACTGGCTATGCGCTGGCAGTATCAGCTGCCCGTGATTGTGGATGAGTTCGGCTACGAGGGCGACATCGAGTTCAACTGGGGCAACCTGACCGCCAGGGAATTTGTCCACCGCGCATGGACGGCGGTATGCAGCGGCGGATGGCCCACCCACGGTGAAACGCTGTTGAACGAAAACGAGCACCTGTGGTGGGCCAAGGGCGGCGAGCTGCAGGGCGAAGCGCCGGCGCGTATCCGCTTTCTGAAGGAGCTGCTGGCTGAACTGCCCGGCACACCCGCGCCGCTGATTCAACCCCTGGCCTATGACGTGAACGGCACCAAAATGAATGAGGCCAACGTCAGTCCCTTTGTGGCCGCCATGATGCGTTATGGCGAGGCTGACCGCATTGCCTACATGCTGGAGATTACCCCCACAGCCATCAGCGGGGACGGCTGGCAGCTGCACTACATGGGACGCGGACAAAGTCGGCGCTGCATTCTTCAACTGCCGGAGGAAGAACGCTGGACGGGCTGGCGCATCGATTCCTGGAGGATGGAGAAAACGTTGATTCAAGGCGGCCTGCACGGGAATGTCCGGCTGGAACTGGGCGGTGAAGGCATGGCAGTGCTGCTGATGAAAGAGGAGGAAACCAAATGAAAATGGCAAGTGAGATTCTGCGAACCCTGACGCTGGAGGAAAAGGCCAGCCTCTGCCAGGGCGCAACCTTCTGGCTGACGAAGGAAATCGCGGACAAGGGTATTCCGGAGATCATGATGACGGACGGCCCCCATGGTCTGCGCAAACAGACCGGCGAGACGGATCATCTGGGCGTCAACAAGAGCGTTCCCGCTACCTGCTTCCCCTCTGCCGCGGCGCTGGCCAGCAGCTGGGACAGAGAGCTGCTGGAGAAAATCGGTCAGGCGCTGGGCGAGGAATGTCTGGCTGAGCAGGTGTCCATCCTGCTGGGTCCGGGCGCAAATATCAAGCGCAGCCCCCTGTGCGGCCGCAATTTTGAGTATTTTTCCGAGGATCCCTTCCTCTCGTCCCAGATGGCCAAGCACCACATTCTGGGTGTGCAGTCCATGGGCGTGGGCACCTCGCTCAAGCATTTTGCCGTAAACAACCAGGAAACCTGCCGCATGTCCGTCAATGAGATTGTGGACGAACGTACCCTGCGGGAGATTTATCTGGCCAGCTTTGAGGCGGCGGTGCGGGAAGCCCAGCCCTGGACGATCATGACCGCCTATAATCAGGTTAACGGTGAGTTCTGCTCGGAGCATCATCACCTGATCAACGAGGTTCTTCGCGGCGAATGGGGCTATGAAGGTGTCGTTGTATCCGACTGGGGTGCGGTGAACGATCAGGCCAAGGGCATCTGTGAAGGCTTCGACCTTCGTATGCCCTACTGCGGCGAAGTCATGACGGAGCGCCTCGTCAAGGCTGTGGAATCCGGCAAGCTCCCTGTGGAGAAGCTGGACGAAACGGTGTTGCGCATTCTGGAGCTGATTCAGAAAGGCATCGCAAACAAGCGCGAGGACGCAGCCTATGATGTGCAAGCCCATCACCTGCTGGCGCGTCAGGCCGCAGAGGAAAGCGCCGTCCTGCTGAAGAACGACGCCCAGACCCTGCCCATCAGCAAGGGGCAGAAGGTCGCGGTAATCGGTGCATTTGCCCGGTTCGTGCGCTATCAGGGCGGTGGCAGCAGCCATGTGATCCCCACGCAGCATCGCAGCGTGCTGCAGGTGCTGGATGAGGATTATCCGCAGCTTGATTATGCTTATGCGCCCGGCTATCGTCTGAAGAAGGACGTGGTAGATCCCTTCTTCAAAGCAGAAGCCGCCTCGGTGGCTCTGAATGCCGATCACATCGTGGTTTTCGCCGGTCTGCCGGACGGGATGGAATCCGAGGGGTTCGACCGCAAGCACATGCGTCTGCCGGATAACCAGAACGACCTGATTGAAGCCCTCGTCCAGCTGAACAAGCCCATGACGGTGGTGCTCTTTGCCGGCTCGCCGGTGGAGATGGCCTGGGCGAAGGATGTGCAGTCCATTCTGTGCATGCACACCGGCGGACAGGCGGTTGCAGAGGCCGTTGTCCGACTGCTTCTGGGTGAAGCAAATCCTTGCGGCAAACTGGCAGAGAGCTATCCCCTGTTCGGCAGTCACGCCCCCTGCGCGCTGACGTATCCGCAGAGGGAGGAAGCCATCTACAGCGAGGGTGTCTTTGTGGGCTACCGCTATTATGAAAAGAAGCAGCTTCCGGTGCGTTACGCCTTCGGTCATGGCTTGTCCTACACGCAGTTCAGCTATGCCGATCTGCATCTGGACAGGGACGCCATGCTGGACACGGATACCCTTCAGGTAAGCTTCAGCGTCACCAACACCGGCAAACGCGTGGGCAAGGAGATCGCGCAGGTTTATGTGCGGGACGTTGCCTCCAGCGTGCCGCGTCCAGTGAAGGAACTGAAGGAATTCGTCAAGGTTGATTTGCAGCCCGGTGAAAGCAGGCGTGTCACGGTGAAGCTGAACAAGCGCAGCTTCGCCTTCTACCATGTGGGTCTGGCGGATTGGTACGCGGAGAGCGGCGAATACGAGATCCTCGTAGGATCCGCCAGCGATGATATCCGCCTGCGGGCATCCGTGCAGGTGACTTCTTCCGTAACGCCTGTGAAGAAGTACAACGAATATATCACCATGGCTGATCTGGCCCGCCTGGAGAAGGCCGCGCCCTTCCTGCAGGCCATGGCGTCCACCAGTCCCGCCCCCGCCATGTCGCCGGAGGAGCTGGAGGCCTATATGAACGACGAGGACGATATGCGGGAGATTGCCATGGACTACGCCGCCATGGGACAGGATATGCCGCTAATCAAGGTTGCGGATATGACCGCCGGAGCATTCCCGTATGCGCTGGTTGAACAGATTGTCCGGGCCATCAACGAATGATGAATGAAAGGGGACAAATACTGTGAAGGCAAGCAGCTATCATACAGACTGGTATATCAAGGAGGGCATCAATCAGCCCTTCGACGCGATCTTTCTCGGAACGATTCCCAAGGGCAGCCCGGTGACGCTGCCCCAGGACGCGATGATCTTGGAGGCGCGGGACGAAAACTGTGCGGGCAAGAATCAGGCGGGCTATTATCCTGCCAAGACCTATACCTACACCAAGGAGTTTGAAGCTCCTGCCCAGTGGGTGGAAAAAACCGTCCTGGTCGAGTTTGAAGGCGTCATGGCCAAGGCGCTGGTGTATCTGAACAATCGCCTGCTGGCCTGCCATCAGTACGGCTACAGCAGCTTCTTCATCGATATGAGCGGCGCGCTCCGATTTGACCAGAAGAATACCCTCAAGGTCGTTGCGGTCAATCAGGAGCTTGCTTCCCGCTGGTATCCCGGCAGCGGCATCTACCGGGATGTGATCCTCTGGGAAGGCAGCAGGCAGACCTTTAAACCCGACGGTGTGCGGCTGACCACCCTCGCCGCCCAGGAGGGCGCGGCGGAAATCAGCGTGACTTATGAGATGAAGAACGCACAGGATACCGAAGCCGCTGTTTCCGTGACCATGGAACTGCTGGACGGCGACCGGATGATCTGCGCACAGAAGCAGGCGCATGTCCTGAATGGGGATTCCGCCGGAGAAATGCACTGCTGCCTGACCAATGTGCGGCTGTGGTCGCCGGAGCATCCTTTCCTGTACACGCTTCGGCTGACAATGCGGGACGCCGCTGGTCAGTTTCTGGACGAACACAAAGAAAGCGTCGGCCTGCGCAGACTGTCCCTTTCCGCCGAAAAGGGCCTGTGCATCAACGGCAAAACCGTCAAGCTGCGGGGCGCCTGCATCCATCATGACAACGGCATCATCGGCGCGACCACCCTGGAGGCGGCGGAAGAATTCCGCCTGTTGAAACTGAAGGAAGCGGGCTTCAACAGCATCCGCAGCGCCCATCACCCGGCCTCCAAGGCCATGCTGCGGGCTTGCGACAAACTGGGCATTCTGGTCATGGACGAGTTGACGGACATGTGGTGCGAGCAGAAGAACGCCCACGATTTTGCCCTGGATTTCCCTCTTGTCTGGCAGGATGAGGTGGCGCGCATGGTGCGCAAGGATTACAATCATCCCTGTGTGGTGCTGTACTCCACCGGCAACGAGATTCCCGAGATTGGCTGCCCCTCCGGACATGAAATGAACAAAAAGCTGGTGGACGCCCTCCATCAGCTGGATTCCACCCGCTATGTGACCAATGCTGTCAGCGGCTTCCTGGCGGTGGCCTATCACATGGAGAAGCATGTGGAGAACCAGCGGCAGGAATACGACAAGGCGATGAATGACGCGCAGGGTTCCGAGAAGATGAACGCCATGGCCAGCGATGTGGAGAAGCAGATGATGGATGCCTTTGCCTGCAGCCCGCTGCTGAACGAAAGCATCCTGCCGATTGAAGAAGCGGTGGACGTAGCCGGCTACAATTACCTGAACGCCCGTCATACATACATTCACAAGGCGCATCCAGAGTGGGTGGTGGTGGGCTCCGAAACCTATCCCACGGAGATCGCTGAATTGTGGAACATCGTGGAAAACAACAGCCATGTGATTGGCGACTTCACCTGGACGGGCTACGACTATCTGGGCGAAGCCGGTATCGGCATTTTCCATTATGACCCAACGAGGCTGGAATCCGGCTATCAGGGCTGGTTCCCCGACCGCCTGGCCTACTGCGGCGATATCAACCTGAACGGCTATCGCCGTCCGGTCAGCTACCTGCGGGAAATCGCCTACGGGCTGCGGACGAAGCCCTACCTCTTCGCCCGGCGTGTGGACAAAGCGGGCCAGCGTCATGACAAGAACCGCTGGAAGTACCATGACGGCGTTCACAGCTGGACCTATCCGGGCTATGAAGGCACGGAAACCACGGTCTATGTGCTGACGAAGGATCCCGAGGCCGAGCTGTTCCTGAACGGCGTTTCCTTAGGCAGGAAGAAGGTCGGAGAGGTGGAAGCGCTGACGGCGGTTTTCGAGGTGCCCTATCAGCCCGGCACGCTGACGGTGCGCACCGCGTCCGGTGAGGACAGCATCGTGACCGCCGGGGAAGCTGTCGGCCTTCATGTGGAAGCCTCCAAGACCGTGCTGGAAAAGGGCGGTCGGGACGTGTGCTTCATCACCGCCGATTTGGTCGACAGTGAGGGCCACGCCAATCGCTTTGCCGTCAGGAGGATTCAGGCCGTGCTGGAGGGCGAGGCTGTGCTGGCCGGCTTCGGTTCCGCCAACCCCAGCTGCGAGGGCAGCTATACCGATACAGCCTGGGATACCTTCGACGGCCGGGTCATGGCTGCCGTGCGCAGCGGCATGCAGCCGGGCAAGGCCGAACTGAAGCTGATCATGAATGGTACGGTCGCTGCGATCATTCCCATTGAGGTGAGATAATCAGGAGGCTGACAGCATGAGCAACGCATGGAAAAACGGCCCGCAGGATCCGCCCTTCGTGATAGCGGATCCCCAGGGAGGCCGGTGTATTACGTTCGATCCTGACGACAAACTGGGCAGCATGTACATGCTGGATCATGATTTCAAGGGCTGCGTGACCATGGGTGTGTCCAAGGAGGTCATCCCGGAGAGCGGCTGTGTGCTGCTGGACGGGCAGAAGGTGCCTCATGTGGTGAAGAAAATCCAGATCATGTCCGGCTTTGAGGTGTTCATGCTGGGTGTGCAGCTGGCCGGGCGGCTCGTTGACTACGGCGTCAGGGCCAGGCTGTCCATCAGCGGTTTCACCGATCTGAACGGTAATGTCATGATTCCCGCGGAGTTTGAGGTAATCACCAGAGAGCAGACCGGCCCGCTGCCCCAGTATGCGGAACATGAGGCAATCGCACTGCAGGCGGCCGAGGAAGGCATTGTGCTGCTGAAAAATGACGGTCATGCTCTGCCCGTGCCGCCCTCCACGCTGAATGTGGTGGGCGAGGGTGTGTATTTCTTCCAGACGTGCGCGGTGGGCGCGGGCAAGATCAATCCCCGGTATCAGGTGGATTTCCGTCAGGCTGTCGACGCGGACCCGAACTATATGCTGAACCATGAGCTGGCGGCGTTCTTCCAGGCGGAGCCCCAGGGCGTGCCGGAGGATGCGCTCCTGCGACGTGCCGCCGAAAAGTCCGACACCGTTGTGATGATCCTTGTGCGCTCCTCCGGCGAAAACATGGACAACAGCACCGCCCCCGGCGAGTATGCGCTGACGGACAATGAAAAAGCGCTGCTCCGGGCGCTGAACAGGCACTTTGCCAAGGTGGTGCTCGTCCTGAACGTGGGCTATCCCATCGCGATGGATTTCGCGGATGACATCCATGTTTCCGCGATCCTGTACAACGGCTTCGGCGGCATGCTGGCCGGTCAGGCATTGCTGAACGTGCTGGCAGGACGTACTACGCCATCCGGCCGTCTGACCAGCACCTGGGCCAAAACCTATGATGACCTGCCCTCTGCTGGCAACTTCTATGACTGCTATCACAACGAGATGCAGCGCTATACGGCGGACTTCGGCCCCCATCTGACCACCCGTTATGACGAAGGGGTGTTCATGGGCTATCGGTACTTTGTCACCCGCGGCAGGAAATCCGCCTTTCCCTTTGGTTACGGGCTGAGCTATACCACGTTCACGGAAACGGTGGAATCTGTGGCTTATCAGGAAAACGCAGACGCCGTTGTGTCCGTGCGCGTAAAGAATACGGGCAGCTGCCCCGGCAAGCAGGTGGTGCAGCTTTATGTAGGCAAGCCCCGTACGACCATCGACAAGCCGCTTAGGGAACTGGTTGCTTTTAACAAAACGGAAACACTGCAGCCCGGCGAGGAGCAAAGCCTGACGCTCTGTGTGGATGGCCGCTGTCTGGATGTCTTCAGTGCCGCGGATCAGGCCTATCTGCTGGAAGGCGGCGTGTATACGCTCTATTTGGGCGAGCATGGGGAGAACGTGCGGAAGATCGGCTGCTTCACGGTTCCTGCCACCATCGTTACACGCAGGACGCAGGTGCATATGACGGGCGAACGCTCCACACCCGGCTACAGCGACGCGCCCCTGTATCCCGGCGTGGAGCAGCTTCCCGTGAAGGAGCTGATCCGCCTGTCCTGCTCCTCTGGCGACGGCTGGGGCATGGAAGGCACCGGCGAGGCCGGCAGGATCGCCAAAATCACCGCCATGTCCATCCCGGACTATGTTGTGGCTGACGGAAACAGCGGCGTGAACATGAAGCAGCGCAACATCGGCATGCCCTCCGGCGCGTGCTATGCTGCCAGCTTCAACGCGGAGCTTGTCGGCGAGGTTGGCCGCGTGATCGGCGAGGAAGCCAGGGAACTGGGCATTTCCATGATCCTGGGTCCGGGCTTCAACCTGCAGCGGAATCCGCTGTGCGGCCGAAATCCGGAATACTTCTCGGAAGATCCGTATCTGGCAGGCATGCTGGCAGCAGCCTTTGCCAAGGGCCTTGAAAGCACAGGCGTGCATGGATGCTACAAGCACCTTGTGGCCAACAATGCGGAAGCCTCCCGCAAGCGCAACGACAGCGTGATGGATGAAAGCACGCTGAGAAACCTGTACCTGCGGTCCTTTGAGATCGCGCTGCGCGCCTATGAGCCGGCGGGGATGATGACCTCCTACAACCTGCTCAACGGTTGCTATACCTCCACCGACCCTGAGCTGGTGCTGGGCGTACTGCGCAGAGAATGGAACTTCAAAGGCTTTGTGATGACGGACTGGGGCAGCTATCTGACGGCGGATACGGTACAGATGATCAACGCGGGTGTCTCCTGGATCACACCCTGCAGCAGCGACGATACCTACACCGCGCCTCTGGAGAAAGCGGCGGAGGAAGGCCGTCTGGACATCCGGCGGCTGCGGGAGAACGTATCCTGGATGCTGAAAACCATCATGAAATAAGAAACAGGGGGCGCTTTCACGGGCGCCTCCTGTATGTTCATAAGGCATTATTCCTCATATTCCGTTGCGCTGTACTGGTTGCGGAATTCCCTTGGCGTCATGCCGAAGTGCTCACGGAAGAGCTTGCCCATGTGGCTCTGCGAGGAAAAGCCCACATAATTTGCGATATCCACATAGGACGCGGAGGAGTGGATCAGCATCCGCTTGACCTGATTCAGCTTCTCCGTCATCACAAATGCTGAGAACGAAATCCCCTCCGTTTTGTTGAACAGCTCCGACAGATAATTCTGGTTCACATACAGCGTCTCAGCGGTTTGCCGCAGGGTCACCTTGCGGTGTAGATTGGCGTAGACGTAATCCTTAGCCTTTTCCACCAGCGGGTTTTTGCAATAGCTGCCAGTGTTGTGCTTCTGACGTTCCTTGATTTCCTTGACCATAGTGCAGAAATTGACCTTTGCTTTTTCGGTCAGGGGTTCCAGCTCGTTCAGGTTTTTCAGCCGTTCCACCTCGAGAATGTAGGAGTCGCACAGGGAAAAGGCAAGTTCCGGGTTCACGCCGCCCCGGATGGCTGCGCGGCTGGCAAGAGTAATGGCGCAGATCGCCAGATTGCGGTAGCTGCGTTCTGTATTCTCCGATAGCTTGCCGAAGCGCTGTAGTCCCTCCTTGTCAATAATCTCCTGGCGGCGGCATTCCTCCAGCAGCACCAGATTTCCCTGCTCGATGGCTGACAGCATCCGCTTTTCCAGACTGTAGGGGTTATGGGAGAATTGCTCCTCCCGGGATGTGAACAGCAGCTTCTGGTAGTCCTTCTGTACATTTTCCTCTGAAGGATGAAGAAAATTGTCCTCCAGGTATTCCGCTTCGCGCAGCATATTCTCATAGTACAGATTGTAGGAGGGCAGCAGCACCAGCTGATAGGTGTCAATGGATATGCTGTACAGCTGATCATCCTGGACGGGCAGGGGCTGTGCTGTATGGATGGTATACCGATAGGGCCGATGGTTGATAACGATATTCGGCCCCATCAGCAGGATACGCTCCGGTGTGCGGAAGACGGAATAGGTATACCGTCCGTTAACCAGCGCCGTGCGGATTCCTTGCGGCGGCACCATCTGCTTCAGCTGCTTGAGCAGATCGTCGGGGAGAACGGGCGCATCATCCATCAGCGTGCGGTTGATTACCTCATCCTGTGTGCCGTCCGCCATGCAGACATACAGGCAGGATTGCAAGCCTTCCGCCATATAAATATAATGATTATACTCAATCATGCGGACACCCTCTTTCTTTTACCCTGGATGATGGCTTCATTATAGCATGGATCATCGCCTGATTCAACGCGCAGACATGAAAAAACAGGTCGAAAATCAGAAGAATATGACAAAAAACCGATGCTTCATATATCAAATCGGTCTGTTGTGCGATATGATATGGATAGTGCAGGGAAGCTGCAACGGACAAATTCAGCATGTCATCATCGCTCGACCCACGAAGAGAAGGAGGGGACATGATGCTGCAGGGCGTGAACCTTGGTGGTTGGCTGGTATTGGAAAAATGGATGACGCCATCTCTGTTTGACGGCACCACAGCGGCGGATGAAACCTATTTCTGCCATGATCTGGGTGAAGATCGGGCCAGGGAACGGCTGAAAACCTTCCGGGATACCTTCATTCAGCGCCGTGATTTTGCGGAGATTGCCGATCACGGATTCAACGCGGTGCGGATTCCGGTGCCGTTCTTCATCTTTGAGGATATTGGGCCGTACATTCACTGCTATGAATATCTGGATAGAGCGTTTGAATGGGCGGAAGAATTTCAGCTGAAAATCCTGATCGACCTGCACACGGTGCCCGGCGGACACAACGGCACGGACAACTCGGGCATCAGCGGCATCTGCCTCTGGTCGACCAAAGAAGAATGCGTGGATTGCACCTTGCGGGTGCTGGAGCGGCTGGCCCAGCGCTACGGCCAGCGGGAGGCACTCTGGGGAATCGAGGCGCTGAACGAACCGATGTGCAGCGATACGCCCTCGGGTGCGTACCTGAACATTCAGGAATTCATCCGCTACTACACCCCGGCGGAGCCGGAGCTGGCTGAAGGGAACTCCAACTACTCGCTGGCGTTTCTCAAGCAGTTCTACCGGGACGCGTATGCACGGATGCGCAGGCATATGGCAGCGGACAAGCGCATTGTATTCTGCGATGCCTTTGAACTGGATATCTGGGATGACTTTCTCCTGAACGAAGGCATGGAAGGCGTATGCCTGGATACGCATCATTACCTGATGACACCTGACCGGATGCTCTTCACGCAGCGGAACCTGGACGTGTACCGTGACTATCTGCTGTCCCTCGGGAAGCGCTTGCGGGCGGCAGGGCGGCGGATCCCGCTGATCGTGGGCGAGTGGAATGTCCAGAACACAGCCGACGGTCTGCGCGAGATGACCCCATCGGAAAAGGACGAGCTGTATTGTGCCCTGGCTGAACTGTTCCAAGACGGCTTCAGCGAGTGTCTCGGCTGGTTCTACTGGAGCTGGAAAATCACGGCGGGCGGTATCGACGCCGATTGCGACGACGCGGCGCGGTGCGTCACCAAAGGATGGCTGAAAATACGAAATATATGATAAAATTCCGTTGATTGTAATATAGTTGACGGACAGAAAAGGATAAATTAAGTATAGAAATTGCAGTCGATTTCCTGAGATGAATAATGTCCCAGTACAGAAAGGACGAGAGTCATGCAAGCAAAGACTGACGATGTGCAGGCAATGGTCAGGAAAACCGGTTGGCGTCATGATATCGCCATGAACAAGGGGCTGTACCTCTTGTCCATCCCGATCATCGCCTTCTTCCTGATCTTCAATTACGCGCCCATGGCCGGGTTAGTGATCGCGTTCCAGGATTTCAAGCCGCAGCGCGGTATCCTGGGCAGCCAGTGGGTAAGCTTTGACAACTTCGTGGACTTCTTCACCAATCCCAGCTTCGCGTCGATTCTGCGCAACACGCTGGTCATCAGCCTGCTGGGTCTGGTCATTGCCTACCCGATGGCCATCATCTTCGCCCTTCAGCTGAACGAAATCGGCTGCAAGCGCTTCAAAAAGGCGATCCAGACCATCAGCTACATGCCCTATTTCATTTCCCTGGTGGTGATCTGCGGCCTGGTGATTGAGTTCTGCGCCTCCAACGGCGTGGTGACCAATATCTTTTGCGCGCTCACGGGGCGGCCCAAAGAAAACCTGCTGACGAACCCCAATTACTTCTGGGCCATCAACCTGCTGTCCGACCTGTGGCAGAACCTGGGCTATTCGTCCATCATCTTTGTGGCGGCGATCACCTCCGTCAGCCAGGAGATGCACGAGGCAGCCGCCATTGATGGTGCCAACCGTCTGCGCCGCGTGTGGAGCATCACCATTCCCTGCATCATGCCGACGATCGTGACCATGCTGATCCTTCGCTGCGGCTCCCTGCTGAGCGTGGGCTTCGAGAAGATCCTGCTGCTGTATAACCCCAGCATCTATTCCACCGCCGACGTCATCAGCACCCACGTCCAGCGTCTGGGTATTGAAAAGTCGCAGTACGGCTATTCCACCGCCGTGGGCCTGTTCAACTCCGTAATCAACACCGTATTGCTGCTGGCGGCGAATTATCTCAGCAAGAAATACACCGATACCTCGGTGCTTTAAGGAGGTGTCAATATGATTGAGCGTACAAGCAAATCCAGAATCATCTTCTGCATCTTCAATTACGGCGTGCTGATCGTCTTTGGCTTTCTGTGTCTGATGCCCCTGTGGCATGTCCTGATGGCCTCCGTCAGTGATCCTCGGCTGCTGATGGCTTCCTCCGGCATCCTCTTTGCGCCTCTGGGCAGGCCGACGCTGGAAGGATACCGTATTGTGCTGAGCAATTCCGCCATCATCGAGGGCTATGGCAATACCCTGCTGTATGTTGTGACCAACGCCGCGGCAGGCACCTTCCTGACGGCCATCGCCGGCTTCCTGGTGAGCCGCAAGAATTTCAAGCTGGCCCGGCCGCTCACCGTGTTCATCATGTTCACCATGATCTTCAGCGGCGGCCTGATCCCCACCTACATGGTCATCCGCAGCTTGGGCTTCATCAATACCCGCTGGGCAATCATCGTGCCCGCGCTGATGAACGCATACTACATCATTGTGATGAAGTCCGCCTTTGAGCAGCTGCCCGGCGCCTACGAGGAATCGGCCAAGCTGGACGGCGCGGGTCCCGTCCGCATCCTGTTCCAGATTCTGCTGCCGCTGGTCAAGCCCACGCTGGTAGTCATCATCATGTTTTCGGTGATCGGCCAGTGGAACAGCTGGTATCCCGCGTCCATTTACCTGCCCCGTGTCCGTGAAAAGTGGCCCCTGCAGCTGATCATGCGCTCACTGCTGATCCAGAACGACGTGTCCAAGCTGCTGACTTCCTCCAGCGAAGCCAACCATGTGGTCAACATGACCGGCAACCTGGTGAAGTATGCCGTGACCATCGTGGGTACGCTGCCGATTCTGGTGGCCTATCCCTTTGCGCAGCGGTACTTTGTGACAGGCATTACCCTTGGCGGCGTCAAGGGCTGATTAAGATTCTAAAGCGTGAAGACATCACGCTGAATAATAAGGAGGTTCCCATGAGAAAAATCGTTTCCGTGTTCCTGGCTGCCATCATGCTGCTGAGCCTTGTACAAGCTGCTGCACTGGCTGACAACGACAAGAAGCTGACCTACACCGCGTTCCAGCAGGGCGACGACGTGCCCAATCCCGAAGAGGACTATCGTAACAGCGCAGTGATCCATTACTGGCAGGATATGTTCAACATCGAAATCGACTGGCAGATTCCGCCCCAGGGCAGCGAAGCCGATCAGATGTCCCTGATGCTTGGTACCGGCGACTACACCGATATCATGGATATGGGCTTCAACACCGAGAACCTGGGCACCCTGTGCGACGACGGCGTGATCTATGATCTGACCCCGTATCTGGATGATTGCATGCCCAACTACAAGGCCTGGCTGGACGCTAACCCTGATGTGAAATCCGCGCTGTTTGACGACAGCGGCCGCATCTACCTGGCAGCCACCATCCAGGATCATCCCAAGCAGTGGGGCGGTCTGGTGTATCGCCGTGACATTCTGGAGACCATGACCGGCGGCAACGTAGCCTTCCCCAGCGGCAGCGAAGAGCCCACCACCATCGCCGACTGGGAGTACATGTTGGAGCTGATGAAGCAGTACTTCACTGCTGCTGGCTTACCGGACTATGCCTGCCTCATCCTGCCTGCGACCGGCTACTTTTCCACGGGCGAGCTGATCAGCGGCTTCGGCATCGGCGGCAGCGATTACCTGAAGGAAGACGGCTCCGTGGGCTACGGTATTGCGGAGGCCAACTTCTATAATTACCTGGTCAAGATGAAGGAATGGTACGCGAAGGGCTACATCTATGCCGACTTCGCCGGCCGTTCCCAGGATCTGTTCTACCTGCCCAACACTGCCCTGACCTACGGCGGCTCTGCGGGCATCTGGTTCGGTCTGGTGCAGCAGGTGGGCGATGCTATGTCCCTGCCGGAATACGGCCTGCTGATGGACGTGATGCCGCTGGCCGCCCCCATTGATACCGAGCATGGTATCGAAACTCCCACCCCTGTCTATCTGGCTGCGACCCGTGCCACCAGCAACTCCGGCTGGGCGATTTCCACCGCCTGCAGCAAGGAGAAGCTGACCCGCATCCTGACGGCTATCGACTGGTTCTACACCGACGAAGGTGCCGCCACCCGCAGCATGGGTCTGAGCGAGGAACAGGGTGCTGCCGAGCTGGCTGAATACCTGGACAAGGGCATTACGCACGGCGCCCGCGAGAATGGTTCCATTCTGTGGACCAAGGAAATGAACGAGGCCAAGGATCTGGGTCAGTATGAGTTTTCCGAGAACCGTCTGCCCGGCATCGTGGTGAATTACGCCACCCGTACCTGCGAGCTGAATGAGCAGGGCATCGACCCCAACGTGCTGGGCGATGAAGTGTGGACCAAGTATGGCGGTGCAAGCGTGTATCCCTATGTGGTGTTCTTCACTGCTGAGGAGCAGGAAAAGGTCAACCGCATCAACACCAATATGCAGGACTATGCGCATCCCATGATTGTCAACTTCATCATGGGCCGTGCCGAGCTGACTCCCGAATCCTTCAAGGCTTATCAGCAGAAGCTGCAGGAACTGGGCCTGGAGGAGTACCTGAGCATCAAGCAGACCGCTTACGAGCGCTTTGCGGCTCGTGCCGGGAATTAAGGCAACAACGTGTATTTTGCGGATGTGATTCGGTAAAATACAGCACATCACCCAGCAGGCTACACGCGGATTCAAGCTGCGTGTAGCCTGGTTTTTCAGAAAGGAACTTGCTTATGGAATACTGCAATCCGCTTGATTTGGCGTACAAATTCCAGCACTACGGCAAAGCCGCCCACCGGGAGGCTGCCGATCCTACGCTGGTCCTCTTCAAGGGCACCTATTACCTGTTCGCCAGCATGAGCGCAGGCTTCTACTATTCCAACGATCTTGCCAGCTGGCAGTGGCATGAGAACCGCAATCTGGATATGTACCTGTATGCTCCGGACGCAAGGCAGATCGGCGACTATCTGTATTTCTGCGCGTCCAGCAAGGGCGAATCCAGCACCATCTGGCGGACGAAGGCTCCTCTGTCCGACCAGTTTGAGAAGGTCAGCGCACCCTTTGATTTCTGGGATCCGGCGATTTTCTCGGATGATGACGGCCGGGTGTACCTGTACTGGGGCAGTGCCAACGACCGTCCCATCTATGGCACCGAGCTGGATCCCGCCACCATGACGCCCATCGGCGAACGCAAATCCCTCATCTATGGGGACAAGAATAGCCATGGCTTTGAGCGTTTCAACTTCCCAGGCAAAAAGAAAAAGGATCGTCCTGAGCTTGAGCAGACGCTGTACGACATCTTTTTTGGCAGCGGCGACCCGTTCATGGAAGGCCCCTACATGAGCAAGCTGAACGGTCGGTATTACCTGCAGTATAGCGCGCCAGCCACGGAAGAGTCCATTTACAGTAACGGCTATGTGGTGGGTGATGCGCCGCTGGGTCCCTTCACCTTCGGCGTGAATTCCCCCTTCAGCTCCCGTCTGAGCGGATTCATCACTGCCGCAGGCCATGGCAGCACCATGGAGGATCGTTACGGAAATTTGTGGCATGTGGCCAGCATGGGCATCAGCGTCAACGCTGATTTTGAACGCCGCGTCGGCCTGTTTCCCGCAGGCGTGGATCAGGATGGTCTGCTGTTCTGCAATCAGAATTTCGCCGATTATCCGTTGGAAATTCCCCAAGGTAAATTTGATCCCTGGTCGATCAAGCCCCGCCACATGCTGCTTTCCTACCGCAAGCCGGTGGAAGCGTCATCCTTTGCGGAGGGGCATCCTGCCCAGCTGTCTGTGGATGAAAGCATCAAGACCTGGTGGACAGCCAGGGGAAGCAAAGGCGAATGGCTGAATCTGGATCTGGGCGAACCGTGCAGCGTGCATGGGATTCAGATTAACTTCGCGGAAGAGGGCATCCCAGTCATGCAGATGCCGCCTGAGGCGTGCGGTCTGCCCGGCGCAGTGGGCGGGCGCTATGTGGACTCTGGCAAGCAACTGCGCACCCGCTACCTGCTGGAAGGCAGCCTCGATGGCGAGAACTGGACAACGCTGGTGGATGCCCGGACGACGGAGGACGACCGCAGCCATCCCTACCATGTGCTGGCTCAGGACACGCAGCTGCGATTTGTGCGCATCACCTGTGAGGAGACGCCCTACAACAGCCCCGTGAGCATTTCCGGTCTGCGCGTATTTGGCATCGGCAATGGCGAAAAACCTCAGCGGGTCGCAGGCGGCCATGCCGTTATGGAGGATCCCATGACCTGCCGCCTGACCTGGGACAAGGCGGAGGGCGCCACGGGCTACAACGTGCGTTTCGGCATTGCGCCCGACAAACTTTATGCCAGCTACCAGGTGTATGGCAGCGAAGAAGCCTTCATCACGACGCTGAATGCTGGGGAAACCTACTATTATGCCATTGACGCCTATAACGAAAACGGCGTGACCGAGGGCGGCGTCAACAAAATGTAACGATCAGGCCTGCGCGTACCAAACCCGGTACGCGCAGTTTCTTTTTCCTGAAAGCCGTACAGTGCCTTCATCAGCCGAACAGTGTCCAGGTTGATGCGATCCTCCGCTCCGTCCATACGGAGCAGCTCTCGAACACGTCCAACGCCGGGTGCCGCTTCAGGTCTTCCGCCATCTGGCTGCGGCAGGCGTTATGGACGTAGATGAACGCTATCCGCTGCAAATGTCATGCTCTGATTTGCACAGCAGCTTTTCCACCCTGGCAGGCTTTAGGACCCCGCCCAAATCCGCCACCTGCTCGTTGATCGAGATGACCGGCATGGATATCACGACGCAGGCCCGGATCTTCTCTATGTCTGTAATGTACTTGACCTGTATCCCAAGGGCATCGCTGACATATTGAGTCTGTATAAAGGCAGCATACCAGCAAGATCAATCTTCGTCCCCGTAAATACCTCGGCTGGAGATTTCCCTTTGAAGTTTTCTTCAACCACCTGTTGCACTTGACTTGACAATTAAAGATCAAACGACAGTCCGGTGCTGCACCCACCGCGCCTCAGTTTGCACCCAAATGCACCCAATGTAAAACGAAAGGGTTATTGCAAAACGATAGCCGGGAATTGTATTAGTTTTTGAGTCATTTCACAGTGATGAGCCAGTTTCGTGAGAAGGTGGCTCGTTTTTATGTGCATGGATATGAAAAATCCGCCTCCGTGAATGGGAGGCGGACAGTGTTTTAGTTACCAGTCCAAAGGATATGTATCATCGGACATTGCATGCCTTCCGCGTTATTATTTCTTCTCATTCGCAATACTGTCAAGTGTTCTGCTAATCGCATCGTCACTTGTGACAGCATGCGAGCCATCCATGTATTCCGCCTTGCCAAAGCCAAGAATGCAGACAAATACGGTGTTCAGCAGCACCAATCCCCAACCGAAACCCGTGCTTTGGTTGAATGCGTGCGCAAGATCGATGGCTGCTTTGATAGCAATGTAGATGCCATAAAACGGAATCAGCAGCAGGAACATTTTCGCCCCCTGACCATACAGCACTTCAAACTGAACGTAGATATTATAGAACGGAATAATTCCTTCCCAGCCTTGTCTGCCCATCTTCTGATAAACTCTCCAATTGGCCGCCAAACTAACAACCAGCAGCAAAAAACTAATGACGCTCATCGTATTCTCTCCTTTTCCAGTTTGTCCATTTTATCGCTTCGGCTGTGCTCTTTTCTTTTCTCTACGGCTATCCAGCAATTTGCCCAGCCATGCGATTGTTGATAGCAAATCACTGTCCGTTCCTCCTTTCCCTCGCGATTTCTTTCTTCTATTTTACCCTTCCCTCGAAAAAAGTCAAGTGTTTTCTTGAAGAATTATATATTTCTGACATTTCTGACAAAAGCATGGCAAATTGTTGTGTATCTTCACAACGACTTTCGTGTCGGCGTGTAACCACATTTCAGAAAATCGTTTTTTTCTGAAATCAGCTGCCTCAACCCCCTCCAAATTTCAAATTCGCACAGAAAACGCGCCCGCCGACCTTCCGACGAGCGCGTTTATACTATTTGGGGCTCTACTCCCGAATTCAGTGCAGGACTTGCTGGACACCACAGTTATCACATTTACACAAATGAGGCGGTCAGCCGCCGAGTTGTGCGGTGTTGCTTTGAATTACTTCTTATTCTTCTGCTCCACCATCGCCTTGACCTTCAGCGGCAGACCGAGCAGGTTGATGAAGCCCGCAGAATCCTTGTGGCTGTACAGGTCGTGGCTGTCGCCGAATGTAGCGATTTCCTCCATGTACAGGCTGTTCGGCGACTTCACACCCGCATTGATGCAGTTGCCCTTGTACAGCTTCAGCTTCACCGTGCCGTTGACCGCCTGCTGCGTGCTGTCCACAAACGCGGAGAGCGCCTCGCGCAGGGGCGTATACCACATGCCGTCGTACACCAGCTCCGCGAACTTGCTCGCGACCAGCTCCTTGTAGTGGCTGGTTGCGCGGTCAAGCGTGATGGATTCGAGGATGCCGTGCGCGGCGTAGAGCATCGTTCCGCCGGGAGTTTCGTACACGCCGCGGGACTTCATGCCCACCAGACGGTTCTCCACCAAATCCGCGCAGCCGACACCGTTGCGACCCGCGATTTCGTTCGCCTTCGTCAGCAAATCCACCGCGTCCAGCTTTTCGCCGTTGATGGCGACCGGCACGCCCTTCTCGAAGTCCACCGTGACGTATTCGGGCTGATCAGGCGCCTTTTCGGGCGTGACCATCGTCAGCAGCAGGTCTTCCGGCGGCTCGTTCCACGGATCTTCCAAATCCGCGCCCTCGTGGCTGATGTGCCAGATGTTGCGGTCCATCGAATACGGGCGATCCTTCTTCACTGGGACGGGGATGCCGCGCTTTTCGGCGTAGTCAATTTCCTCCTCGCGGGTCTTGATATCCCAGATACGCCACGGTGCGATAATCTGCATGTTCGGGTCGAACGCCTTGATGGTCAGCTCGAAGCGGACTTGGTCGTTGCCCTTGCCGGTGCAGCCGTGGCAGATGGCAGTGCAGTTCTCCTTGTGAGCGATTTCGACGAGGCGCTTGGCAATCAGCGGCCGTGCGAAGGACGTGCCCAGCAGGTACTTGCCCTCGTAGACCGCGCCCGCCTTGAGCGTCGGCCAAATGAAGTCCTCGACGAACTCCTTGCGCAGGTCTTCGATGTACAGCTTTTCCGCGCCGCACTTCTTCGCCTTTTCGTGGAGGGGCTCCAGCTCTTCGCCCTGCCCGACGTCGCCCGCAACGCAGACCACGTCGCAGTCATAATTTTCCTTCAGCCACGGCACGATAATCGAGGTATCCAGACCACCGGAATAAGCCAGCAATACGCGCATCTTCGCCATAACAATCGACTCCTTTATCTTCATCCTGATTTTCATCATTTTTGTGTCCGTCTGCCGGACAAGATGGATTATACAGCAAGATGAATAAAAATGCAATAGGTCTGCATAAATTTTCTCGGATTTTTTTCGGGGGGATGATGCAAGGTCTTCCACACGCCCCGTGCAGATTGCAACGTGTAAAATGTATTGTATGCTCCCAGCAGGACGACTTTGCCTCCACACGCCCCGTGCAGATTGCAACGAGGAAAGGAGAAATGCAATGAAATATCTGCATCTTTGCCTCCACACGCTCCGTGCAGATTGCAACGGTTTATCAATAGTACGGATGAAATTGAAGTGCACCTTTGCCTCCACACGCTCCGTGCAGATTGCAACGGTAAAGAGTATCGGAAACCGGCTTCACACAATCTTTGCCTCCACACGCTCCGTGCAGATTGCAACGGCAGAAATGCACAGAATTGCAATATGCACTTTTCAGAACGTGTGTTGAGTTGGTAGATAGCTTTTCAGTATTGAACAAAGCAATGCTGCGCTGACTATTTTCCCGAAACTCTTCTGCTGTCAAGGCGACCTTTGCCGCCATTAGCGACAGCCCCGGACGGACAATCGACCGGTTTTGCTGGTGCGAACCGCACCGGATTTTCATGTTAGCTGATGATTCGCCTGATGCCCATGCTGGGAATCGTATGCGGCAGTTCTGAAAGCCGCTGAATCGTCATATGATGATACGCAACAAATTGAGGATAGTCACGTTGGAGTGCCTCGCGGTCAAATACTCGGTAAAGTTCTTCCCCAAACTCTTTCTGTAATTCCTTCCTATTATATTCCGGCAAGTCTCTTCTGCAATGCTGAAGCAGGAACGCCGAGTACAAATCGCGCTGAATGCGTTCACCGTCTGGCATAATGTTCCAGCGGTTTTCAAGTGCCTTCTTGATGCAAGTGTCTGTCTGGTGGTTGTACTGACTGGCGCACACATGCGTGTCAACCTCTTTCACCCCTTCCAGCCCGCGTGACTGGCATTTCTGTTTCAGCATCGTAATCAGCATGGCAGGTGCTTTGTTGGCAATGGACTTTCCAAAGCGCTTTTTGCGTTTATACCGTCCTGTCTTTTCGGAAATCTCCGTTTTATTTGCCCTGTGCGCTAAATCGCAGTAACTCATGTTCTCCACAAAGAAGCAATCACCCAGCGTCAGCAGAAATTTGCCAATTCGTTATGCTGCTGTTTTCGGATGTCCGCCTGATGATGCTGAATCATTGCCAGCTGGTGCTGAATCCGTCTGTATCGCTTGGACTTGTTCCGCGTTAGCTTCACGCCGCGCTTAAATGTTCCATCCGAATTGTAATTCTCCGGATTCATTGCGCGTCGGCTTCTGTCCATCTTGCGCTGCAAGCGCCGCTTTTCTTGTTCTATATTCTGCACACGGTCAGCCAATTCCAGCAGATTAACCTCCTTATCGGTCGAGTATGCCAGCGTCCGTGTGCCAATGTCGATGCCAACGACACCATGCCCGACGGGATGCTTCGGCGCACTGCTTATCGGGTCACGCTTCACCGCCGGCTTTCCTTCCAAAACAAGCTGTGCATACCAATGCGGCTTTGTCTTGCCGTCTTTGCGGAGGATGCGGACAAATTTCACATGCCTTTTCAACATCTCGGCCTCGTAAGGATTATTAGGTGATAATTTCAGCAAAAACTCTCTTTTTACCTTCTTGCGGTCACGATTACCTTGCTGATTCCATATAATTCTATCTTCTCGGAACATAATCTCCTTTCCACCGCTTTTCTTCTGTGAATAGCCCTGCACGGAACAAAGTTCACCCGGCTTTTTGAAATGTACTTTTCCCTTCTGCTTATAGTTGTCAACGAACACCTTATCAAAAGCAATCCACACCTGTGCTGTAATTCCATGCAACGCTACATTTGCGCCGATATTATCATTAAAGTGCTTATAGTATTTTTCCATATCAGCCTTAAAGGCATTTCTGCTAAAACCGTTTTCTTCCAAAAATGCTTTTCTCTTTTTTTCTAATGCCCACTTTTCCTTCTGATTGCTGGCAGTATCAATCATTTTCATGATTTCTTGGTATTCAGGCATTCTTTCAACTTGGCATTTCTTCTTTAGTTCAGCATGAACCAGCGTATTATACAGCTGCCGCGCAATCTCGAAACGCTTTTCAAGATGGTCGGACTGCCATTTTTCCAGTTTAAGGGGCAGCGTCAGACAACAAGTCGCCCCCTCCTTCTCTTTCTCCTCATTGTTCACGCGCGTCCCCTCCCCTTCCAGTGCTTTTCCACCCCATTATACCGCATCTTCCGCACATTTTCAAGCAAGAACAGCAAATTCGACATTCAGCCGCTGTTTTTTTACTGTACAGCGCTTTTTGCATTTGTCCCCTTCGCCCATCTATCCGCCATTCCATTCATCCCGTTCCGAAAACGTATTAAATTGTGAAAAAAATATCGTTAAAATCGTGTCAGCCACTTGACAAGAGCTTAACAATCTGCTACACTGTTCTCGTCACCCCGACAAACACCGACATTCCCCGTTCGCGGGCACATCCCCGCAGGACGGATGAAGCATAAGGAGAGAGTATCATGGCGAAAGAGTATCCGATCGTCGATAGCGTGGAGAGCTTCGAGACGGCCCTCGCCCGCGTCCGCGCGGCACAAAAGGTCTATGCGACCTACACGCAGGAGCAGGTGGACAAGATTTTCAAGGCAGCTGCCCTCGCCGCGAACAACATGCGCATCCCGCTGGCGAAGATGGCGGTGGAAGAAACCGGCATGGGCGTGGTGGAAGATAAGGTCATCAAGAACCACTACGCCGCTGAATACATCTACAACGCCTACAAGGACACGCAGACCGTCGGCGTGCTGGAGCGCGACGAAGCATTCGGCATGATGAAGGTTGCAGAACCTATCGGCGTTGTCGCGGCGGTCATCCCGACCACCAACCCCACATCTACCGCCATTTTCAAGACGCTGATTTGCCTCAAGACCCGCAACGGCATCATCATCTCTCCCCATCCGCGCGCGAAGAAGTCCACCATCGCCGCCGCGAAGGTTGTGCTGGAAGCGGCTGTGGCTGCCGGCGCGCCCGAAGACATCATCTCGTGGGTCGATGTTCCCTCGCTGGAGCTGACCAACATGGCGATGAAGGAAGCCGACATCATCCTTGCCACCGGCGGCCCCGGCATGGTCAAGGCGGCATACTCCTCCGGCAAGCCTGCCCTGGGCGTCGGCGCTGGCAACACGCCCGCGATTATCGACGAATCCGCTGACGTGAAGGTGGCCGTCAACTCCATCCTGCACTCCAAGACGTTCGACAACGGCATGATCTGCGCGTCCGAGCAGTCCACCATCGTACTGGACAGCATCTACGACGCGGTGAAGGCGGAGTTCGCCAAGCGCGGCGCGTACTTCCTCGAAGGCGAAGAACTGGACAAAGTGCGCAAGACCATCATCATCAACGGCGCGCTGAATGCCAAGATTGTCGGTCAGAAGGCGCACACCATCGCCAAGCTCGCGGGCGTGGACGTGCCGGAAACCGCCAAGGTGCTGATTGGTGAAGTCGAATCCGTGGATATTTCTGAAGAGTTCGCGCATGAGAAGCTCTCTCCCGTACTGGCGATGTACCGCGCCAAGGACATCGACGATGCGTTCGACAAGGCGGAACACCTGATTGCTGACGGCGGCTACGGCCACACCTCTTCTATCTACCTGAACGCCGTCACCCGCAAGGATTTGATTGACCGCTTCGCCGCGCGCATGAAGACCTGCCGTATCCTCGTCAACACGCCTTCCTCTCAGGGCGGCATCGGCGACCTGTACAACTTCATGCTGCGTCCGTCGCTGACGCTGGGCTGCGGCTCGTGGGGCGGCAACTCCGTCTCTGAGAACGTCGGCGTCAAGCACCTGCTGAACGTCAAGACTGTTGCCATCCGGAGGGAGAATATGCTGTGGTTCCGTGCGCCTGAAAAGGTCTACCTCAAGAAGGGTTGCCTGCCTGTCGCCCTGAATGAACTCAAGGCAGTTATGGGCAAGAAGCGCTGCTTCATCGTCACCGACGCGTTCCTGTTCAAATCCGGCTTCACCAAGGCGATTACCGACAAGCTGGATGAGCTGGGCATCGTCCACACCACGTTCTACGATGTTGCGCCCGACCCGTCCCTCGCCTGCGCAAAGGAAGGCGCCAAGGCGATGACTTCCTTCCAGCCGGACTGCATTATCGCCATCGGCGGCGGTTCCGCAATGGACGCCGGCAAGATTATGTGGGTCATGTACGAGCATCCGGAAGTGGACTTCCTCGACATGGCAATGCGCTTCATGGATATCCGCAAGCGCGTGTACACCTTCCCGAAGATGGGTGAAAAGGCGTACTTCATCGCCATCCCGACCTCTGCTGGTACGGGCTCCGAGGTCACCCCGTTCGCCGTCATTACCGATCAGGACACCGGCGTGAAGTACCCGCTGGCGGACTACGAGCTGCTGCCGAAGATGGCGATTGTGGACGCTGACATGATGATGTCCGCGCCGAAGGGCTTGACCTCCGCCTCCGGTATCGACGCGCTGACCCACGCGCTGGAAGCCTACGCCTCCATGCTGGCGACAGACTTCACCGACGGTCTGGCGAAGCAGGCGGCTCAGCTGATTTTCGAGTATCTGCCCGCGTGCTACGACAACGGTCAGAACGAGCCGGTTGCCCGCGAAAAGATGGGCAACGCCGCCACGATGGCTGGCATGGCGTTCGCGAACGCGTTCCTCGGCGTCTGCCACTCCATGGCGCACAAGCTGGGCGCGTTCCATCACCTGCCGCACGGCATCGCCAACGCGCTGCTGATTGAGCTGGTCATCCGCTACAACAGCGCCGAAGTTCCCACGAAGATGGGCACCTTCCCGCAGTACGCCTATCCGCACACGAAGCGCCGCTACGCTGAATTCGGCGAGTACCTCGGCTTCAAGGGTGCGAATGACGACGAGACGGTGGAGAACCTGATTCGCAACATCCATGCCCTGAAGGAGCGCGTCGGCATCAAGAATACGATCCGCGACTACGGTGTGGACGAAGAGAAGTTCCTCGCGACGCTGGACGAAATGTCCGAGCAGGCGTTCGACGACCAGTGCACCGGCGCGAACCCGCGCTACCCGCTCATCAGCGAAATCAAGGAAATGTATCTGAAGGCGTACTACGGCGAGTAATGCGCCATTCTCCCCGGCTTGGCAGGAATGCTTCTGCTGGGCCGGGCATTTTTGAGCACAAAAAATTTTGTCCGCTTGCAGGAATGTCGTATTTGGGCGGCGAATAGATATTCAGGACAAATATCGGACTTTGCGGGGCGCCCCAATCAGCGCTCGGGCAAGCATGATAACGTGCTCAACTCAATCGCGAAAAGGGAGTCCAGAGGGTCACAGACCCTTTGGCAGGTCAAGGGCAGCGCCCTTGCGCCTCTCCCCCCCAATAAACATGAACCATATAGAAGGAGGTTTCCCTATGGATTTGACGCATGTGATTGCCGAGCGGGAAAATAAGAAGATTTACCGCGACGGCGCCAAGGCCATCAAGGTGTTTGCCGAAGGGTACAGCAAGGCGGACATTCTGAACGAAGCGCTGAACACGGCGCGCGTGGAAGAGACGGGTCTGCCGATTCCGAAGCTCCTTGCTGTTGACACGGTGAACGGTCAGTGGGCGATTACGACGGAGTTCGTTGAAGGCGACACGCTGGCGGCGCTGATGGCGGCGCATCCGGAAAAGGAAGACGAGTACCTGAACCTGTTTGTTGACATTCAGATGAAGGTTCACGCCTGCACCTGCCCGATGCTCAACAGCCTGACCGAGAAGATGCAGCGCAAGATTTCCGCCACCGACCTCGACGCGACCACCCGCTACGAGCTGCACACCCGCTTGGCGAGTATGCACGTCCACAAGAAGGTCTGCCACGGCGACTTCAACCCGTCCAACATCATCATCGCCCCCGACGGACAGTGGTACATCCTCGACTGGTCGCACGCCACACAGGGCAACGCGTCCGCTGATGTTGCCCGCACCTACCTGCTCTTCGTCCTCGAAGGCAAGGAAGCGCTGGCGGAAAAGTACCTCTCCCTCTTCTGCAAGAAGAGCGACACCGCCAAGCAGTACGTCCAGCAGTGGATTCCGATCGTCGCCGCGAGCCAGTCCCTCAAGGGCAAGCCCGAAGAGCGCGACCTGCTCATCCGCTGGGCAAGCGTTTGCGAATACGAATAATCATCAAAGGGACTGGCTTCGGTCAGTCCCTTTTCTTGTGGGGAGATGGGAGCCTGCCATGTAACCATTTCCCCGCATTTGTTGAAATCTGCCACATTTGCAATTTTCCCTATGTAACCAACTTTTCATCCTCTTTTTTTCGTGGTATCATTATTATAAGAAGGGGGAATTTGCCCTTTTCAAACTTATCTGCCGCGATTGCTTGTCAACCGCCTCCACAATCAGCATGAATGAATTATACACGGCAAATATTGCTCTCAGCGTCTTCGCCATGGCGATTATGCTCTTCTCCCTGCGCGGCGACATCAGCCAATCCAAGATCCGAAACCTGCTCTGCGGCGGCCTGTACGCCACCATCGCCATTTGCGCGCTGTGTGAGTGGTCGGGCGTGCAGATGGATGGCACGCCGCCCGCGCTGATTCCGCTGCATATCGCCGTCAAGACCATCGAACTTTCGCTTGCGCCGCTAATCGGTCTGTTCGCGGGCTGCGTTATCCATCCCTGCCCGCGGAAAGTGGTACACAGGCTGCTGTGCCTTGCGGGCTTCCACGCGCTGCTGGTGCTGCTCTCGGCGTTCACAGGGCTGATATTCTATGTCGATGGGCAGAATTTCTATCACCACGGGTTGCTCTACGTGCTCTACATGCTCGCCTACGGGGGCAGCATGGTGTTCTTCCTCGTGCAGATTTGGTTCGCCTGCCGCGCCTATCAGTACACCGGCGGCACACAGCTGATGCTCGCGACGCTGTTCGTGCTGTTAGGGCTGATGGTGCAGCTGTTCCTGCCGATGGTCAAAATCGACTGGATTACCATCAGCTGCGGTGCGCTGATGATGTCGAAATTCTCCAGCGACATGGTACTGCAAACCGACGGGCTGACGCAGCTTGTCAACCGCTTGGGCTACGAGCATTATCTGGCGCGCCTGCGCGTTCCTGCCACCATCCTGATGTTCGACGTTGACCGCTTCAAGGACGTCAACGACTGCCATGGGCACTTGATGGGCGACGCCTGCCTGCGGACGATTGCCGGCTGCATCCGCCGCGCGTACGGGAATTACGGGACGTGCTTCCGCATCGGCGGCGACGAGTTCTGCGTGATACTGACGCGGCGGAACGCGCAATACAACACCATGACGGAGATTTTCCAGCACCTGATGGATGCGGCGCGGGCGGAGAATCCGGTTCTGCCGATGGTATCGGTGGGCTGTTCGCATTTTAATCCGTCGACGGATGAGTTGGCGGAGTCCTTGGCGCGGGCGGATGCGCGGATGTATCAGAATAAGGAAGCGCATAGATAAACACAGCCGCGACGAGTGAATATGCTCGTCGCGGCTGATTTTTATTCACCTGTATCCACCGCAGTGTTGGCAGTAGCGCACTTCCTTCGGGTTTTCTAAGCCGCAATACTTGCATGTCCAGTAGTCTGCTAACGGCGTCATTTCCGAAAGCGATTTGATTGTGCAGTTACTGTTACTGCTATTTCTATTTCTATTGCTACTGCTATTGCTACTGCTACTGCTACTGCGCGGCAGATAGTTGTCGTTTTTATCTTTTACAAGTTTTTTCTCTATATTTTCTAATGCTGCACGCAGTTCCAAATCAGGCAAAGCAGCAATGAGGATGTAGCCGAAGATGCCAAAGATAATGCACACGGCAATCCAGTTCCCTTTGCTGTACCCCTTCTGCTCAGCAATGCCGCCCGCATACATTGCAAATGCAACGTTGATTGCAATTGCAACCAAAGCAATCACAAAACCCATGTTTCTCAACCTCCTTGTGTGTATCGTATCCGTTTTTTCTCTATTTGTCAAGCATTTTCCTCAATTTTCACATATTTTTTCTGCAATGAAAAATCCGAATGCAAAAACCACGCATTCCACATTCGGAGTGCGTGCTTTTGTTGATATTACCGATTCACATACGCGTCGATTTCGTTCCGGCTGGAGATTTGCAGCTTCTCAAAGATGCTCTCCATGTACGACTTCACCGTGTTGACGGAAATGCCCATCAGCGCGGCGATTTCCTTGTTGCTGCGACCCTTCGCGGCAAGCATGGCAATCGAAAACTCGTAGGGTGTGAGCGCGTCGGTCACCTGCAGCGTCGACACGGGGTTGTGAATTTTCATCCACCCGCGGCTGAAGCGGTAGACCGACTGCACAATCTTGTTGTACGTTTCCGGATCCTGCTTGCGCAGCGCGCGCTCCACCTGCCCCTGCAAAATGCCGTGATGCTCCACAAACGGGTGGATGTACCCCTCGCGGCTGGCGATGCTCCACGCGGCGTCGAACTTCTGCTCCGCGCGTTCATCCTGCTTCAGGCTCATGCAAATCATGCACAGGACGATGTTGAGGTAGATGCTGTCAATGGGGTAGCGCGTGCCCGCCATCAGCAGGGCGGATTCGGCAATGCCCATCGCGTGTTCGTATTCGCGCCGGATGTAGAGCGCGTGGGCGATGGCGTACATGGCGAAATACTGCATTCCGGGCGGAAGAATACCGATAGCAGGGCGGATAGGCGTCAGGTCGAGCTTCTCGGAGTGGAAGAACACGCTGATGAGCGCGTCGGTAATGCTGCTGTACAGCCGCCACGAATCATCGTTTGCGCGCTGCCCGTCCCGCTGAATCATTTCGAGATTCCGGCGGCACTTGGCGGCATCCCCCGTCTGCAGCATCGCCATCGTGTTGGTAATCAGCGCGGACAGGCGGATTTCGGGGCACTTGCTCGTCAGGTATTTCTCGCTGATTTCGCGGGCTTCCTCGTGCTCATCGCGGAAATAGTGGTGCAGGGCGCGGGCGATGTCGCGTTCCTCCTCGTCGTTCATGGTCAGCAGGAGATTTTGGAAGCCGTTGTCGCACGGGCGGGAAATCAGCGGCATATAGCACTTGGCCATCCGCGGGGGGATTTTTTCCTGCCCGCGCTGCCCGCTCTTGCGCAAATCCGCCGGATGCGGCGTATTCGCCGGAATCAGCCACCCGCCCGATTTCCGGATTGCCCCCTGAATCCGCCCGGTATTCAGGTAGTAATTCACCATGCGGATGGAAACGCCCCACAGCTCCGCTATTTCCTTTACGCTGAGGTAGTCCAATGCGCAGCCCCTCCTTGTTCTCCTTGTTTACGCTTACGGAATTGGCTCCCAAAGCATGGTCGCCGTTCGATTGCCATACGAGCCCTTGGGCAGCATGTAGGAGCGCGGCGTTCCTTCTACGCCGTCGATTTTCCAGCCTACAAAGGTATAGCCCGGGAGGTAGTAGGACGGTTCTTCTTCCGGTACCCCGAAATAAACGCTGTTGTTGATGGTGTATTGAACCCAATTATATGCTTTGCCGTGGCTCACGTAGGTAATGGTGTACGTCGCCACACGCCACTCCGCCTTGTAAATGCGGTCGCCGGTTGAGCCTTTGGGGATAATCATCGGCGTTGAAGGGAACTGACCGCTGCCATCGAGGACCCAGCCGGAAAATTCGTAGCCCGGACGGTCGGGAGGGATGGGCAGGGTGACGGAATCCTCCACGGTGTAGGGTATCGAAGCTATGACTGCGCCGCCGTTCGTGACCAGTGTGATGGTGTATCTGATCACCTTCCAGTTTGCGGTATACGCCTTGTTCCCCGTCGAACCCTTCGGAATTTTGACGCTTGTCTGCGGCGTCGTGATGCGCTCGCCCGTCCAGCCGACAAACTCGTAGCCGTTGCGGGTCGGGGTTGGCAGCTCGAACTCCTCATCCGTTATGGTGTAAACCACCTTTTCTTGACCGCTGCCGCCGTCCAAATCCATGGTGATGGTGTACTCCGCCAAACGCCACTCCGCCTTGTAATGGAGGTCGCCGGTTGTGCCAGGGTAAATAATGAGCGGCGTGAAAGGGAGCATACCGCTGCCATCGAGGGTCCAGCCGGCAAATTCGTAGCCCGGACGGAGAATGTAAGGCAGGGTGAAGAGATCCTCCACGGTGTATTTTATCGGAGACACGACTGGGCCGCCGTTCGTGTCCAGTGTGATGGTGTATTCAATCACCTGCCAGTTCGCGGTATACGCCTTGTTTCCCGTCGAGCCCTTCGGAATTTTGACGCTTGTCTGCGGCGTCGTGATGTCCTCGCCCGTCCAGCCGACAAACTCGTAGCCGTTGCGGGTCGGGGTCGGCAGCTCGAAATCCTCATCCGTCATGGTGTAAACCACCTTTTCTTGACCGCTGCCGCCGTTCAACTCCATGGTGATGTTGTATTCTGTCAGTTCCCAGTTCTCGATATACGTCTTGTCGCCCGTCGAACCCTTCGGGATGGTCACGTTCGGCTGCGGCGTCGTGATGCCCTCGCCTGTCCAGCCAAGGAACGTGTAGCCCGTGCGGGTCGGGGTCGGCAGCGTTACGGTTTGCTCCACCGTGTAGAAATACACTTGCGACGAGCCCGCATTGCCCCCTTCCAGCAGCGTAATGATGGTGTATTCAATCACCTGCCAGTTCGCGGTGTAAGTGCGGTCACCCGTGCTTCCCTGCGGGATTTCAATGGTTTTCTGCGGTTCGGTGATGCCCTCGCCCGTCCAGCCGAGGAAGATGTAGCCCGTGCGAACCGGGGTCGGCAGCTGGAACGCTTCCGATTCCACCGTGTACTGGATGGGACGGATCGGATCACCGCCTGCCGTGTCCATCGTGACGGTATAAAGCTTGTCCGCCGTCAGCGTCAAGGTCAGCGGCGCGTAGGGCATGAGGAAGGAAAGCGCGTCGTTCCCCTCGCTGATGCTCAGGGAAACAGCCGGGTCGCTCAGGGAAGCGTGGATGCCGCGATAGCCCGTTGCGGGCTGCATCGTGACCGACACCAGCTCGCCGGCGCAGCACAGCAGGTCGTTGCCTTCGGCAGCGCGGTCGCTGTCCCAGACAACGTTCTGCGCGTCGATAGTCGTGCGCTGTGTGTCCGCCGTCCACGTCAGCGTAACGATGCGCCTTTCTTCGCGGCCTGTTACGGTCAGGAATGCGTTGGTTTTTTCGCCGCGCAGTCCCGTCAGGTGAATGAGGGCACGCTCGTCCGCGCCGAAGTCGCTGCGCTTGAACTGCGTCACCCACTCGCCGCGCTCCTTATCGAAGGTGAAGCTCGCCACGGCGCCGCTGCGCAGGGTCAGGCTCGGCGTGAAGTAATCCGGGCGCGCGCCGCTGATGCGAACGCGGTAGGTGATGCGCCCGTCCTGCTCGCCATAGCGGTAGACGTACACCGGGAATTCCGCTACCAGCGTGCTGTCAACCGTCAGCGGGAACACAACATCGCCCTCGCGGGAAAGATAGACATAATTTTCCGCCACAGCAAAGCAGGATTCGCCGCCATTCAGGCGGTAGACCTTGCTCCACGGGTCTGCGCTGCGCATTTCCGGCAGCAGCACATACTGCTCCTGCAAATCCGGATACTTCTCCGCAAACGCCGCCTCGATGCTGTCCATCATGTTGACCGCGCCCATCGGGCAGCTGTCGCCCGTGTACTGCACCGTCGTTTCGGTCAGCAGCGCGCCGTCCCAATCCGCCGTTTCCAGCTGCATGTCCTTGGCGCTCTGGTCAACAAGGCGGAAGCGCACGGTCAGGCTGATTTTCTTCTCCACCTTCAGCTCGCTGCCCATATGCAGCTGCTGCCCCGGCACAAGCGCGTTCTTGCCCGGATTCAGCACAATATCGCCCGTCGGCAGCGGGTCATCCGTCAGGTTCACGAGGTTCGTCGCAATCCCGATATCGAGATTCATCGGCTTGTCCACCACGATGGTGGAGCGGACATTGCCCTCGCCGTTCAGCGACACATTCCCCGATGCGCCCAGAATCAGCTCCTGAACATCTGCCGCCGCGCCGATGTTCAGCCGTACGTCCTCGTCCGACAGCACATACAGGCGGTCGATTTTGCCGGACGGCAGATTGGCGTTCAGCCCGCCGAGAACCAGCAGATTGCCGTTCATTTCCGGCGCATTGAACTCCATGTCGCCCAGATGGTCAAAAATCGCGTCGCCGATGAAGGACTCCGGCGGCTGCGTGTCCTTTTTCAACACGGTGATGCCAAATCGCCCGATGTTCTCCTGAAACGCCGGGTCATCCCAGTCCGTATTGTCCCATATGCCAGCGCCGATTTCTTTCGCCAGCCGCTCCAGCGCCGAGTCCTTGCCCTGTGGTGTCTGGTTCTTGTTGATGGTGTTCAGTGTGTTCAGCGCACTCATGTTGTTTTCCACAATCATGGCCGCCGATGCTGTACCCGCCCAAATGATGCTGCATAAGAGCAGGAAAATGGTGCTCCATCGTGCGATTCGCTTCATGCTTCTTCCTCCTTGCTGATAGCTTCCGCGGGCTTTTTTCCCATAGAAATCGCCCTTCTGGTTTCAGTATACCATCGGCAAGCGCTGTTTGCCACCGCCATTCAATGGATTAATTGGACGTTTCCCTGCCCTTTTCCTGCTGAAAATTCCTGCATTCACGCAGGTTTCCCGTCAATTCACGCATGTTTTCCGCCGAATGTACCTTTCCAAGGCAGGAAATATCGGTTGCCAAGGATGGCAAAGTGCATCTTTCCAACATACGAAAAAAGGCGAACCGGTTTTGAAGCCGATTCGCCCGTGGATTTGTCCAAACCGAGATGGAATTACTTGGCGATGGTGCAGTGCATGAAGTACTTGTAGCCCAGCGGGTTGGAGAAGAAGCCCTGCACGGAGTCGTCGAGCATGTAGATGTCGGTGTAGTAGTACAGCGGCACGATGCAGCCGGTATTCATCAGCATATCTTCCGCGATGTGCATCATGGCATAACGGTTCGTGCTGTTGGTGCAGCTCTTGATAGCAGAAATCAGCACGTCATAGGTTTCCGCCCAAGTGCCATTCTCCACCTTCACGTCGTAGCCGTAGGGGGTCAGGTCGAGGTTGTAGATCTTCAGATCCGCATTCGCGCCCTTGCCGAACTGCACGTCGTTGTTGCCGGAGCCGGTCACCCACATGTCGAGGAAGCAGATCGGGTCGTTGTAGTCGGCAATCCAGCCATTGCGGGCAATGGAGTAGTCGCCGGACTTACGGGTGTTCAGGAAGGTGTTCCATTCCTGGTTGGTCAGGTTCATGGTGATGCCGACCGCAGAAACCGCGCTCTGGAGGTATTCGCCAATCGCCTTGTGGGCTTCGGAGGTGTTGTAGAGGTAGGTCAGGGACGGGAAGTTGGTGAAGACGCCGTTCTCCTCGTCGTAGGTGTAATACTTCTTCAGGGTCTCAACCGCCTTGTCGAAGTTCGCCATGTAGACGTCTTCGTCGTCGGTCACGTCGTAGTAGCCGGTGATGCCTTCCACATGGCCCGCGTTCTTGTAGAACTCAGAGCCGTCCGCATCGGTCATGCCCATAGGAACGAAGCTGGACGCAGGCACCTGACCCGCCTGACCGATTTCTTCAACGATGTAGTTGCGGTCGAACAGCAGACCAATCGCCTGACGGATTTCTGCGCGCGCCGCTTCCGCTTCTTCGGGGGTCATGTTCGCGAGCACGTCAGCGGGCAGGATTTCTTCGTTGATGTTCCAGCAGACATAGTAGGTACCAATCTGACCGGCAATAACGAATTCCGTCGGATACTGTTCCTTCAGGGAAGCGATTTCAGAGGTGGGAACGTCGTCGATCAGCTGCCAGTCGCCCTTCTGGAAGTTCGCCAGCATGTTGTTCGCGTCGTCGGAGAGGTAGAAGTCCAGCTCGTCCATCGTGACCTTGTCCACCGCATGATAGTAGGGGTTCTTGGTCAGGGTGATCTTGCTGTTGTGTTCCCACGCGGTCATGGTGTACGGGCCATTGCCGATGTAGGTGGAAGGATCGGTCGCCCACGCCTCGTTGGCGACGACGTCCTCACGCACGGGCATGTACGCCGGGAAGGCGAGCAGCTCGTTCCAGTAGGCAACGGGGTTGTTCAGGGTAACGGTCAGGGTCTTGTTATCCACGGCGGTCACAGCGAGGTTTTCCGCCTTGGGGTCGGAGCCGTCCGCAGTGTAGCCCTTGATGACTTCAAACATGTAGCCATAGTCCGCGCCCAGCTCGGAGGAAGCAGCGCGCTTCCACGCGAACTCGAAGTCCTTGGCGGTCAGATCCTTGCCGTCAGACCACTTCAGACCGTCAACGAGCGTGTAGGTGTACGTCACCGTGCCGTCGTCATTGACCACCGGATCCGGCAGTTCCACCGCGCAGTCCGGCAGGATTTCCAGCTTGCCGTCGTCGGTCTGCGCCCAAGTGGACAGGCCTGCGAACAGGTGAGCGACCATCGTCGCGCCGTCCACAGCGGAGTTCAGCGCCGGGTCAAGCGTATCAGGCTCGGACGCGATGCAGACAGCCATGTACGTCTTGCCGTCTTCGGCGACAGCGCACAGGGTGCAGGTCACCATCATTGCGATGGCGAGCAGGAGAGCAGTCAGCTTCTTCATGAAAAAACCTCCCTTAATATTCTGTGACAGCCTTGCTTTTCGTAGACTGTCTGTATCAAAAATGCGTGTTGACGCATCCTTGAAGCAATTTTTTTGCGCGGATAAACACGCGGGCACACTATGCCAGTGTCACCAACTCAATCGCGAAAAGGGTGTCGAGAGGGTCGAAGACCCTTCGCGGGTGCAGGGCAGAGCCCTGCCGGAGTCCAGAGGCAGAGCCTCTGGCGCTTCCCCTCACCCTAACTCCTTCACCCGGTGGCAGGCGACGAAGTGACCCTTCTCGACTTCGTTGAAGGGCGGCATCGACTGCGCGCAGGCTTCGGTGGCGTAGGGGCAGCGCGTGCGGAACGGACAGCCCGACGGCGCGTTCAGGGGACTTGGAATGTCGCCGGAGAGGACAATGCGCTTGTTTGCGCGCGCCGCCTTCGGGTCAGGCAGTGGAACGGCGGACAAAAGCGACTTGGAGTACGGGTGCAGCGGGTGATTGTAGATTTCCTCCGCCGACGCCAGCTCCACCATCTTGCCCAGATACATCACGGCGATTCTGTCCGAAATATGCCGTACAACCAGCAGGTCATGCGCAATGAACAGGTACGTCAGCCCCAGCCGATCCTGCAAATCATCAAACATGTTGATGACCTGCGCCTGAATCGACACGTCCAGCGCCGACACCGGCTCGTCGCAGACGATGAATTCGGGATTCACCGCCAGCGCGCGGGCAATGCCGATGCGCTGCCGCTGACCGCCGGAAAACTCGTGCGCGTAACGCGAGGCGTGTTCGCTGTTCAGCCCGACATAGCCCAGCAGCTGCAAAATGCGCTCCTCCCGCTCCTTCTTGGAGGAATACAGGTGGTGCACATCCAGCGGTTCGCCCACGATGTCCGACACGGTCATGCGCGGGTTCAGCGAGGAGTACGGATCTTGGAACACCATCGTCGCCTTCGTGCGGAACTTCTGCAAGTCCGCTTTCGTCTTGACGGGCTTGCCATCGTAAATGATTTCGCCCGCCGTCGGCTTGTACAATTGGAGGATGGTGCGCCCAACGGTCGTCTTGCCGCAGCCGGATTCGCCCACCAGACCGAGCGTTTCGCCCTTGTTGATGGTGAAGGACACATCATCGACCGCCTTCAGCGGCTTGGTGCGGAAGAAGCCCATGTTGATGTCAAAGTATTCTTTCAGTCCTTTGACTTCCAGCAGCGGCTGGTGCATCTGCGCTTCAGACACAGGGCACTCCTCCTTCCTCCGTGATGCTGCCGTCCTCAACGCCCTTCTTGACGTTCATCCAGCAGGTTGCCATATGGTCGTCATTGATGAGCATCCGAACCGGCTTCTCTTTCAGGCAAATCTTCATCGCCGCCTCGCAGCGGGGCGCGAACGGGCAGCCTTTGGGCATGTTCAGCAGGTCAATCGGCGTACCGGTAATCGGCTCCAGGCGCTGTCCGTTGTTCTCCGCCGTCGGGATGGAGCGCATCAGACCCTTTGTGTACTCGTGGCGCGGGTTGTAGAAGATTTCATCCGCCGTCCCCTGTTCGCAGATAGACCCGGCGTACATGACGATGACCTCGTCGCACATCTGGGCGACAACGCCCAAGTCGTGCGTAATCATGATAATCGCCATGCCCATCTTCTTCTGCAGGTCGCGCATCAAATCAAGAATCTGCGCCTGAATTGTCACGTCCAGCGCGGTCGTCGGCTCGTCGGCAATCAGGATGTCCGGCTCGCACGCCAGCGCCATGGCAATCATCACGCGCTGCCGCATACCGCCCGACAACTCGAACGGGTACTGCTTCATGCGCTTTTCCGGCTCGTTGACGTTGACCAGCTTCAGCATCTCCACCGCGCGTTCGCGCGCCTGATGGCGGTTGCGGTCGGTGTGCAGCAGAATTGCTTCCATCAGCTGCCGACCGATGGTGTAGGTCGGGTTCAGGGACGTCATCGGGTCCTGGAAGATAATCGAGATGCGGTTGCCGCGCACGGAGCGCAGCAGCTTCTCGTCCGCGCCGACCAGCTCCTGCCCGTCGAATTTCACGCTGCCGCTGACGATTTTGCCCGTCGGCGCAAGAATCTGCATGACGGAATACGCCGTGACGCTCTTGCCCGAACCGCTTTCGCCCACGATGCCCAGCACCTTGCCGTGGTCAAGGCGGAACGAAACGCCATCCACCGCCTTGACTTCGCCCGCGTCGGTGAAGAAGGATGTATGCAGGTCATTGACTTCCAGCAATGCCATTTTGTCCAGCTCCTTTCATCACGCATTCAGCTTCGGGTCAAATGCGTCGCGCAGACCGTCGCCGAACAGGTTCAGGCTCAGCACGATGAGGCAGATGACCACGGCGGGGATAATCAGGCGATAGGTGTAGGAATAGATGCCGTTGAGCGCGTCAGAAGCCAGCGAGCCCAGCGAGGGCATCGGCGCGTTGACGCCCAGACCCAGGAAGGACAGGAAGCTTTCGGTGAAAATCGCGTTCGGAATTTGCAGCGCGGTCGAAATAATCACGACGCTGATGCAGTTCGGCAGAAGGTGCTTGCGGATAATCCACTGCGCCTTCGCGCCCGTCGCCTGTGCCGACAGCACGTACTCCTGCTCACGGAGGGACAGAATCTGACCGCGAATCAGGCGCGCCATGCCCACCCAATAGAGCAGACCAAAGACGATGAACATGCTGATGATGTTCGAGCCGATTTTCTCTAAGATGGTGCCTTCCACATGCAGCACCTGCCCCAGCACGACCGACAGCAGGATGATGACCAGCATGTCCGGCAATGAGTAGATAATATCGACGATGCGCATGATGAACAAGTCCACCCTGCCGCCGAAGTATCCTGCGACTGCGCCAATCATCATGCCAATCACCAGCACGATGATGCTGGCGAAGAAGCCGACGGCGAGGGAAATGCGTGTTCCATAGACGACACGGATGAAGTAGTCGCGTCCGTGCGCGTCCGTGCCGAAGATGTGTGGGAAAACAGATTCCCCTTTGTCGATTTTCTTCAGTTCCGTCTTGCCGTACTGGAACGGCGCGAGGTTGTTGTAGCTGTTGTCCATCGGGCGACCCTTCGTCTGTCCCAGCATCTGGTCATACGAATACGGCCAGAACATCGGGATGATGATGGAGGACAGCGTAATCAGTACAATCAGAATCAGGCTGATGGTCGCAACCTTGTTCTTCAGCAGGCGCTTCACGCCATCGCGGAAAAAGGTCGAGGACGGTCGCATCCGGGAGATGACTTCCTTTTCCGCCGCCGTCGCGGGCATGAAGGAATCCACATCCAGATGCAGGCTAAAGGGCTTTTTCTTGTTCATCATCATGGTGCAGATGCCTCCTTATTCGTAATCAATGCGCGGATCAGCCACCTTGTAGAGCAGGTCGCTGATCAGATTCATAATCACGATTAAAGAGGCGAGGAAAATGGTCGTCCCCATAATCATGGTGTAGTCGCGGTTGGTGATGCTGGATACGAACTGGCGGCCGATACCCGGCACGGCGAAAATCTGCTCGACGACCATCGAGCCGGTGACAATGAACGCCAGCATCGGGCCGAAATAGGTGATAACCGGAATCAGCGAGTTTTTCAGCGCGTGACCGAAGATAATTTTCTTGCCCGAAACGCCCTTGGCGCGCGCGGTGCGGATATAATCCTGCCCCAGCACGTCGAGCATGGAGGAGCGCGTCAGGCGCGTGATGTAGCTCATCGGGTAGAGCGCAAGGGTGATAATCGGGAGGATCAGCCCTTCGGCCGTCGCGCCGTTCGCGGGTACCCATCCTAACTTGACTGAGAACACTATCAGCAGGAATGACCCCATAATGAACGACGGCATGGACACGAACGCGGTCGTAATCACCATGATAATCTTATCCAGCACGGTGTTGCGCCGCAGCGCCGCCAGCGCGCCGAGGACGATGCCGGCAATCGCCGCGCTGAACGCCGCAATCAGACCAAGCTTCGCGGAGGTCTTCATGCCATCCAGAATAATGTCAATGACCTGACGGCCGCGCTGCTTCAGGCTCGGCCCGAAGTCCAGCTTCGTCACCACGTCGCGCAGATATGTCACATACTGTTCGCCCAGCGGCTTGTCCAGCCCGTACTTGGCCTCCAGCGCCGCCTGCGCTTCCGCGGAAATTGCCTTTTCACTTGCGAACGGTCCACCCGGAATCGAGTGCATCACGAAGAACGTCACCGTGATGACAATCCAGATGGTCAGCAGCGCCAGCAGCACGCGCTTGAGGATATAAAACAGCATCTTGGAATTCATCCGCTCCACCTTCCCGGCAGGGGCGCTGCCGCGTCTGCCTGCGTTTCTTGTTCATCGACACGCCAAACCAACCGGCTTCACCGTGTCGATGCTTTATTATGCAACACTGTATGGAGAAAATCAAGTGTTTTGTTGCACAAACTGTGTTTTTTTTATGTTTTTCTCGTGTATTTTGAATATTTTCGTCCAAGTTGTTGCATTTATCAAGTTTTTCTGCAAGTCCCTGTTCATTTTTGCGCACAAAAAATGCAGGACGCTCATTCGTCCTGCATCATGGTAACGAAGTGAATTACTCCGCTGCCGCCAAGCTGCCGAAGATCTCCAGCGGCATGTTTTCCAGCGCGTCGCCCACTTCCTTGCTGGCGACCTGGAACGTCACAGCGAGAACCGTCTCGTCATCAAGGAAGGTGTACAGCGCCAGCACGGTGTCGCCGGGGGTGTACATCAGGCAATAGTTTTCGTTGACATACAGCTCAGCGAGCATTTCTTCCGTCGCGCCCGCGTCCTGAATGCCTTGCAGCAGCGTTTCAAAGCTCATCGCGGACAGCTGCGCCGTAATGCTGACCGTCTGGTCGGCGTTGACGGCGAAGAGCAGGATGTTCTCGGCGTTTTCCGTGCCTGCGGGGACTTCCTGAACCGCCCAGTCCGCCGGAATCTGCATCGTCAGACCCGTTTCACCCAGCGCAACCGTCTGCGCCTCGAAGCTGACATTCATTTCAACTGCCGGCACTTCCGCTTCTTCCTCCGCGAACGCAAAGGCAGTGCAGCACATCATGAGCGCCATCAGGAGAGCAAGGAGTTTCTTCATATTTGTTTCCGTCCTTTCATTTCCAGCATGATTCGGCTGATTTTTTTCCATATTGAACAGCCACATCTGGTAACATTTATGATACCAAATGCAAGCCGCTTTTGCAATACGCTTTCGCGCAGGAAAACGGTTGATTCGCGCGGATTTGGGATTTCAGAATGAAGCAGCTTCCTTTTTCATTCGGAAAATGCGAGTGAAGTAACTTTTATTTACTTTTCAATTCTCACCAAAACAAACAGTTGATTCTTTCCGTAAAAGCGGACTTTGCTTCCCTCCCCCCTTCACAAAAAACGGGGCACCGCGAGAGCTTTCGCCCCCGCAGCACCCCGCCATCCGCGGATGCGCAATTCCGCATTCCGCATTGTCCCTTACTTCTTCGTCCAGTCCTGCTTTTCGCCGATGCCGTAGTTTGCCGGCAGCACGTCGTCATCAACCAGCACGAAGCCCAAATCCGCCGTGTAGGTCGTACTGGCGGAGGTCACCTGCACCGGGTTCGATTCGCCGTTTTCGCCCAGAATCGACGCAATCAGCGGAATATCCGTGCGCATACGCGTCGGCACAACTTCCGCCGGGTAGATGGGCTTGAGCGTGTACACGCCCGGATACAGGTTCTCAAAGGTGTAGTAGCCGTACGTGTCGGTTGTCGTTTCCGCGACGAGCTGGTCGTTGCGCCACAGCTCGATGCGCATGTCGCCCAGACCGAGTTCGCCCGCGTCCTGCAGGCCGTTGCCGTTCAGGTCAAGCCAGCAGAAGTCACCCAGCGTGCCCGGCTGCACCGCGCCGATGTTCTGCTCCAGCTGATGCTGGCTCATGCGCAGGGCAATCAGATCGCTCTCTCCCTCGCGGGCGGTGTAGGTCGTCATCACGCTGATGTTCTGCCCGTCCTTGAGGCGCGTGTCGTCCTTTTCTACGACGACGTAGCCGTTCGGGAGCGTCACACGCAGACGGTAGTTGCCCGGCATCAATCCGTCAAAGCGGTAGATACCGTCCTCGCCCGTCGTCGCGTTTTGCAGTTCGCTGCCCTTTTCGTCCAGCAAGATAACCTCCGCGCCGGACAGGGGCGCAATCTCGCCCGCGTTGTCGCACCAGACCATGCCGCCGATGCTTGTGTCAATCTTCAAGCCCAGCATCGGAGCAGTATAGTTGTTGTTTTCGCTAATTTCAATCTCGGTCATGACGAGCTGACTGCCCTCGGTGGTGAAGGTGCTGTCGCCCAGACGCGCCGCCTGCGTACCTTCCTTGAGGTCGTAGGCAAGGCTGTACACGCCGGGGGCAATGCCGTCGATGGCGAACCGCCCATCCGCATCGGTCTGCACCTGCGCAAACACCGCGCCGGTTTCATCCAGCAGGGTCAGCGGCTCGTTTTCCGGGGTGATTTCGCCCGCGTCCATGCGGCCGTTGTCATTCTCATCCACCCAAACCTGACCGGACATCTTCGACGGAATCACGCCGCCAAGCGCCTGATTCAGCCATTCCTCGCCCAGCCCGATTTCGATGTTCACCTGCTGCTCGTTCAGCCCGTGCATCAGCGGCAGGGTCACATTGCCGTCCAGCTTGGAGAGCACCATGCCCTCCGGGAAGCGCAGGGTCAGCGTGTAAGTGTCCGGCCGCAGCCCGGTGAAGCTGTACGCGCCCGTCGCATCGGTGAGGACGGTCTGCTCCGTCAAATCCTCGCGGGAGGGGGTCAGAATCAGCGTCACGCCGGCAAGCGCCGCTTCGTCTGCATCCTGCGCGCCGTTGCCGTTGTGATCGGCAAACACCATGCCTTCAATGTCGCCCAAAGCCAGTGCGCCGCACAGGGGCGCGGTGACTTCTTCGCCCACGCCGATGGTAAAGGAATCCGTCGTGCCGTCGGAATCCGGCGCAATGGTGTTGCCGCCGTCCGCCAGGGGAGCAAACACGCCGTCGCCCGGCAGCTCGTAGCGCAGGCGGTACGTTCCGGGCAGCACCGCGTCAAACAGGAAGCTGCCATCCGCGCCGATGGTGCGGGTCGCCACGTCACCGGTTTCGTCCATCAGGTGGACCACCGCGCCGAGCAAGCCGCCTTCATCCGCGTCGCGCAGGCCATTGTCGTTCTTGTCGGCAAACACCACGCCGGACACATGGCCGGGGGTAATCATGCCGATATCAAGACCCGTCAAATCCGCGCCCATTGTCAGCGCCACCGGTTCGCTTTCGCCCGCGCCGCCGGAGAGGTTGCGGAGGATATTGCCGTCGCCCGTGCGCGTGAACGCCAAGCCGCGGTTCGCGGTCGCGCTCACGGTGTACTGCCCCGGCGCAAGGTCATCGAAGGTATACACGCCGCTGCGGTTCGTTTTCGCCGTGCGGGTATTGCCGTTTTCATCCGTCAGGGTGACGGTGAAGTTGTTGACCATCTTTTCCGCGTCCATCCGGCTGCCGGAGAAGTCGTCATCCAGATACACCGTGCCGGAGATGCTGCCGTAAGTAATCGCACCGATGGCCATCGTCATCTCGCTGTCATTCTCCAGCACCACGTCGGAAATCGTGTACTCGCGGCGGTCAGTGCCGGGCGCGAACAGGTTGCCGTACTCGCCATCGCCCGCGATGGTGTACACATAGCCTTGCGGAATCGTCGCTTTGACGCGGAACGTGCTGCCGCGGATGTTGGCGAAGGTGAAGCGCCCGTTCTCGTCGGAGACGGTGTTCAGCAGCTCCTTGCCGATGGCCTGACGGTACAGGACGACCTTCACGCCTTCCAGCGTCTTTTCGCCCTCGTCGTACACGCCGTTGTTGTTTTCATCCAGGAAGCAGATGCCGTTGATGTCAGAGCCCTTCATCACGCCAAGGAGGACTTCCTCCAAGTCACCGCGTTCAAGAATCACCTGATCCGTTTCAGAGCGCTTAAATTCGCTGGTGATGATGGAGCGGCGATTACCGCCCGTCTGGCTATATCGCGCAAAGACCAAGCCGTCCGGCAGGCTGTATTCGACATTGTATGTGCCGTAGCGCATTTGACCGATGTAGAATTTGCCGTCCTCGCCGCTCTCGGTTTCGTACACCAGACCGTTTTTCACGCCGACGGCGCGGATTTTGATGCCCGCCTGACCGGGTTCACCGTCCTGATACACGCCGTCGTCGTTTTCATCCAGCCACACAAGGCCCTGCAGCGCCGCCATCGTCATCACGCCGACGCCCACGTCGGTCACAGAACCGGCTTCGAGGGTCAGCGGCACGCTGCTTTGCACTTGTTCGGTCGTTTCATCCATGATGGACATGTTCGCGCTGACATTTTTGCCGTGCGCGCCATGGCCGAAGCCCGCGGGCAGCTCGCTGCGCAGGACGTACGTCCCCGCCGGCACAGCCAGCGACACTTCGCCGTTCTTGTCCGTTTCGCCGGATGCCACAACAACCTCCACGCCGTTGACTTCGGTGATGAGGCTCATCGTCGCGCCGGACACGCCTTCCTCGTACTTCCCGCGTGAACCGTTGTTATCGTTGTCGCGGAAAGCGTGGATGGTCAGCGCCGCCGGATTCGCCGCCTTCGCGGTCACAGTCGCGGGTTCGTCGCTAATGACGAGCGCACCGTTGGCAAGGGTCACGCCCGCATCATAGCGGACGACGTACGTCCCGTATTCGAGGAACTCCGCCTGCCAAGCGCCGTTTTCATCCGTCACCGCTTCCGCCGCGACTTCGCCCGCCTGATTGACCAGCTGCACCTGCACGCCGCTCATCGGCTGACCGTCCAGCCCCAGCACCACGCCGGAAGCGTCGCCGGTGGCATGGTTCGCCAGCGCCGGCAGCACAACGGTTTCGCCCGCGCCGATTTCCACCAGAATGCTCGCCGTCACGCCCGTATCGGTCGTGCTGAGCGTCCAGCCCTCGGTGTCATACAGGCCGCGCGGCAGGGCTGCCGTAATCTGATAAGTATCAGGATACAGGTCGTTCAGCGCAAACGCGCCGCTGACCGTCATCTGTTCGCTCATCCGCTGGCCGGAAATCGTCACTTCCGCCGGGGCAGACAGGTCGTCGATGCTGCCGGTCATGCCGCCGCTGAGCGTCAGATCCAGTTCATAACGGCTGGTCTGCATCGCCTGAATGTTCACCAGCCACTGCGCCTGACCCTTCTGTAGGTTCGGCCAGCCGTTCACGCCCGTCAGCAGCGTGCCTTCCGGCAGCGTCACCGTGACGGCGTATGTCCCGTGGAAGAGGTCGGCTTCCTGCACCGTCTCGCCATCGGTCAGGTAACCCGTGCGGGTCGTTTTGCCGTCCTCGCTGACAATCTGGTACGCCACTGCCGCGTTCACGCCGCGCATGAGCATCGTCAGCGTGCCGTCCACGGGTTCAGGGGTGGGGGTCGGCGTAGGCGTAGGCGTCGGGCTCGGCGTGGGCGTCGGGGTCGGGGTCGGGGTCGCCGTCGGGGTTGGCGTCGGCGCTTCCGTGGGTTTCTCCGTCGGTTCCTCCGTCGGATTCTCGGTCGGCGCTTCCGTCGGCGCTAAGGTCGGGGTAGCCGCCGGGGTCAGCGTAGGTGTTGCCGTTGGCGTAGGCGTTGCCGTCGGGGTCGGAGTAGGTGTCGGGGTGGGCGTCGGCGTAGGCGTGGGTTCAGGCGTGGCGGTCGGCGCCATCGTCGGCGGCACATAATAATAGGAAGCGTTCACCTTCGTCACGGAATCCTCACCCGTGTAGCGCTCGATGTTGATAATCTTGTCGCGCCAGCTTTCAATGGCCAGCGAAGCCTTCGTCATTCGCAGGGTATACAGCCCCGTATGAATCGCCGCCGGCAGGGCATAGTCGCCCCGGCTGTCGGTGTCGAAGGAGAGAATCGTCTCGCCGCGCTCGTTAATCAGGTCAAAAGAGGAGCTGCTCTCCGTGTGCACGGTGAACAGACCCGTGTCCGTCAGCACAGCAATGACCGCTTTGTTCAGCCGTCCATCGACAATCGACACGGTGTAGCTCGCCGCCATAACGGCATCCTCCGGCATTGTTTCCGCCACCGGGACAAGCTGCACATTGCCCGTGCCGGGGACGGAAATCGGGTCGCTGCCGAAGTCGGTCAGGCGAATCGTGCCGACCGCCTCCCCGTTCTGCATGACGGTAAAATCGCCCGTGAATTTCCGGGATTCATACGTTCCCGCGCTTGTGGCATACATGCCCAGAAAATCCACTTGCAGCATCGTCAGCTCCGATGCCGCAGCCGCGGGGAGCAGCATCAGCAGCATTCCCAGCGTGAGCAGGAGTGACAGAAATTGCTTGCCAAGCATCCTCATCTTGCCTGTTCCTCCATCTGAATCATCCGCAAGCCGTGCGGAGTAAAGTCACAGAATAATCCATGTACTATGGTAAAGCAATCCGCCCGACTTGTCAACCATTCCGCGCATATTTTTACAATTTGATTGCTTTTCTGGTCGAAAATCAGCATGTTCCGGCAATAGAAAAGAAGGCTGACTTTTTCAGCCAGCCTCCCATCCGGATACTATTTCCAAATGAGAATGCGCCGAGATGCACCGTAATGATTCGTTCTGGCTAACGCAAACGCCAGCATGGGAAAGGCGCAAGCAGATGGCACAGGCGAATGCTGGAAATCGTATCAGTTGCTGCCGCCCATCAGCAGGGTCAGCATGCTCTCCGGCAGACTCATCAGCAGGGTCATGGGCAGGTTCTGCAGGTTGTTCATCACCTTGACGAACCACGTCTGGAACTCACTGTCCGTCATCGCGCCCAAATCCTGCGCCTTGCTCACGTCCAGCGCGTCCTTCGCGTCGCAGGTGCGGGTTTCCGCCGTGATGGTCACAACGTCCAGACCCATGAAGCGCACCAGCACATCCACCTTGCGGACGCCCTGTTCGCCGTCCATCGTCGTAGCGGTCGTCACCACAACGCCGAAGCCCTGCTCGACACCGTCCACCGTTTCCTTGATTTCCACATCAACAACGCTGCTGTCCGTGCCGACGCCCTTGCCGCTGACGTTGATTTCAACGGAGTCTTCGCCAGCATAGGCGGTCAGGTTCGCCGTGAAGTTCTCCAAGTCGCCTGCGAAGGTCAGCGTCGCCGCGGTATCTTCCGCGCTCTTGATGGTCACAAGCCACGTCGCCACGCCGTCCGCCGTGTTGCGGGTCGCAGTGAAGGACATCGGCAGGGGTTCTTCGCCGCCGTTGTTGATCTTCACCGAAGCCGTCATGCGAACCAGCTCGCCTGCTTCAGTCATCCAGTATTCGTAAACGATGTCATCCGCGTAGAGATCTGCTTCATCAAGTTCTTTCAGCAGGTCGTCCCAGCTCGTGTCAGCAGCAGAAAAAAACGCATCCATGTAAGCGCCGATGCTCGGAACGCTGTGGATCATTTCCAGCAGGGCTTTCGTCATCTCGGCCAGCTTTTCCGGCGGAACGGTGACTTTGACGTAGTTCTTCGCCGCGTCGCAGTCGCCGGGCTGCTCGGTCACTTCTGCCATTTCTGCACCGGACAGTATTTCGTTCATCATGGTCATGAACGCCGTGGTGTCCGCCTGCGTCAGTTCTTCCATGAGCTGCTCTTCCGTCATGCTGCTCAGATTCGCCGATGCTTCCATCAGGGCAGTGTATTCCGCATTGCCGCTCAGCTGTTCCTTCGATTCTTCAATCGCCTTGTCGATCTTCTCGTCGCTCTGACCGGACATCTTCATCGTCGCGCGGAGGGCTTTTTCCTTGATGGCTTCCACGTCCTTGCTGTTCACAGCAATCACGCCGCCCAGCAGCGCGCTGGACACATACATCAGTTGGTTTTCTTCCGCAGCAGTCGTCAGCGATGCCATACCCAGCACGCTCTTGCCGCTCAGGTTGAGGTCAAAGCCAGCTTCGTCGCCCTGCTGATAGCCGGTCAGGGACAGCGCCGCCAGCAGGTCGTTGATGGCAGCCATCGCGGTGTCATCCCCGCCCAGCGCCGCCACGAGGTCAGCGTTCAGGTCGTGGATGGTGATGGTGGTTTCCTGACGCGCGGCATTGTCCCACACGCTGTTTTCCGCCATCGAGGTCAGGGGCATCGCCAGCATCATGATGCTGAGCAGTACCGCAAGCAGTTTCTTCATGGGGTTTCCTCCTTGTTATTTGGTTTCCCTTTTTCTTTATAGCGAACACTGCGGGGCAGTGATGCTTTCGGTTGATGTTAGTCGGCGTTATCCAAAATGATGGTGCTGCTCGGCAGCGTCGTCGTACCGTCCATGAGCTGCCGCACGCTGTTCGGCAGATTCATCAGGATGCGCGGCAGAATCTTCGAAATGCTCGTCGCCAAGGTCAGCATGTAGGCGTTGAAGCGCGCGCTGCTGATTTCGCCCAAGTCCAGCACGTCGCCGTCGGACAGCAGGGGGCGCTGTTTGCACGAAAAGGTCGTCGTGTAGATGGTCAAGCCGACTTCACCGCCAGACAAGAGCCGAATTCTCGACTCCCGATATACACTGCTGCTCGAACCAGACGTAAACACGCCGAATTGTATGCCGCTGTCCGTGCCGTTCGCTTCGGAGGTCGTGCGCACCTCTACATCGACCCTCCCGCCCCTGCGGTTCGGCTCAACCGTCAGCGAAATCGTCGTCTGCGTCTGGTCATCCGGCATAAGCACCAGTTCGGCATTCTTTTCACCGATGGTGAGGCGTCCCGTCGTGCTGTTCTCTTCCTTTTCCAGCGTCCAGTCGTACTGCAAGCCGTCCGCCAGCGTGTTCCGGTTCAGCGTGAACGTGACGGGCTTCAGGATTCCCTCGGTCGGCTCCACCTCGGACATTCTTTCCGCCCAGTCCGGGAGCGCGGAATAGTTCACAATCAGCTTGACAAGCTGCCCTTGCGCATCCGTGTACAGCGTCACCTGCGCGTCGCTGTACAGCATTGTCTGCTGACGCACCTGCGCCGCCCAGTCGATTTCCTGCGGCACATACTCTTCCGTCGTCGTCTGCGACATGAACTGCATCAGATTGTCATAATCCGCCGCCAAATCCGCGAAGTTCTGGACGACAGGCACTTGCATCGCCGTTTCCAGCAGAATCGCCAGCCGATTGACCAGCTGTTCGTTCGTCAGCGTGAACGTACACACCTGTATCACCGGGTCACAGCCTTCGAGCTGCTCCGTCACAGGGTCAATCGTCATGGACGGCTGATATTCCGCCAAGCGGCGCTGCATCTCCGTAAAGTCAATCGCCACAAGGCTATTCAGCACTTCTTCCGCCTGCACGTTTTCCGTGAAGAGGGGATTTTTGAGTACCTTCGCCGTCATTGCGCCCATCTGTCCCACCTGCGCAATCTGCTCCGCGTAGTACCCAGAGGATACCGTCTTGTTGATGACTTCCGCCGTAAGACCGCGCTGGCTGAGCTGCTGGCGGTACACCAGCTCCCCGAAATGCTGCATGTCCTCGTCGAGGTTCAGATACAGCGTCTCGCCCAGCAGGTCACTGCTGACATAGACATCCGCGCCGCTGAACTGCACGGCATAATCGACAATAGGCTGGTCGTTCAGCGTCACCTCATAGGCGGCTGACGTTGTCCCCTGCTGATAGACTATCACCCGCAGGGCATCCAGAAAGTCATTTACGGCTTTTTCCTCCGCTTCGTCGATGTCCGCCCCCAGCACCTTCGCATTGAAGTCTTTCAGGAAAATGACTGTCCTTGTCGCGCCGGGCGCACTTTCCTCCGCAAAACCACACATCGGCACCAGCATCGCCAGCGTCAGCAGAATCGCAAGCAGCTTCTTCATGGTGTATTTTCTCCTTTGGTCGTTTATTCCAGCGTCATCAGCCCTGAAAAGAGACTGCGCACGCTGTCCGGCAGCAGGGACATTGCGTTCGACACGCTCAGTACCATCCCCGTCATATAAGCCTGCATGAACGCGGTCAAGCGCTCGTCGCTCATTTCGCCAAGGTCGTAGATTTCGTCGCTTTCGGACAACAGCGGCTCCGCCTCGCACGGATGCGTCTCCGCGACAATCGTCAGGATGCTCTGCCCCTGCTTCGCGAGCGTCATTTCCGTGTGCTGTTCCTGCTGCCCGTCGATGCACAGGTCATCGAAGCGGAACGTGAAGTCCGTCTGCTCTTCGTCCCGCCAGTTTGTTCCGCCGCTGCAAAGCTGCTCAGTGTCGTGCACTTCCATCAGCATGGTCGCGCCGTTTTCCGTCGCCGTGTTCGTCAGTCGGAACGTCATTCGCTCCTTGCTTTGCACCAAGTTCGGGCGTTCGGGGTCTGCTTTGGGGTCTACCGCGTAGGACACATCCACGCCATCCGCATTCAGCAGAATTTCCCATGCGGTGCTCTCGGTCGTGGTTTCCATCGAAAGGTGATACAGAACGCCCTCGTCGCTCGTCCTGCGGGTCAGAATCCCCGTTTCTTCTGCGCCTCCCGTGATTATCAGCTTGACAATGCCGCCGTCCGCGTCCAGATACGCCATCACCGGCACGTCGCCATCCATCGCGGATTCCACCAGCTGCGCGCAGAAAATGTCCGTCAAACCGCCCAGCACCTCATCGCCGAAGAACAGGTTGTCCAGCCCCGTCAGCGTTTCGCCAAGCACCGCGCGGCAAATGGCGATAAGCTGCTCTTTCGTCAGCGCGAAGGACAGCACCGTCACCGCCGGGTCGCAGTCGTCCGGCTGATTCGTCACGGTTTCCCGCGCCGTTTCCGGCAGACTTTCGTTGATGCGCGCGACCATTCTCGTCCAGTCGATGCTGCTGCCGATGCTTTCCAGCAGCTCCGGCGGGGTCTGCGCAAGCGCGGGCAGCAGGTGCTGCATCCGGCGATAGCCCTGCTGCATCGACTGATTCGCAGCCGCGACGGGCAATTCGCCCAAGTCCACATTCATCAGCTGGCAGAATGCCGTAATCGCGCGCGGCAAATCCTCGGCGACATTCAGGTACACCGTATTGCCAGAAACCGAAGTGCCGATGTAGAGGTCGTCGCCGTTCATTTCCAGCGCAGCCCCCAGTACGGGCACGTCATGCAGCGTCATCTGGAATCCCGACATTTTCCCCATCGACCCCTGCGCGAGCACGTCGTTCTTCTGCAGCGTGAGCCGCATCATCGACGCATCATCCGCCGCATAAAGCTCGATGCTCAGCACGTCCAGTGCGTCCTGAATCGCCGTCAGCACATTCGCGTTCAAATCCATGCCGGACAGCGCCCGTGCATCGGCGGTCGTCACCCGAATCGTCGTCTTCGTCGCGCCGGGCGCCGTCTCCTCCGCCACTCCGCCCATCGGCACCAGCATCGCCAGCGTCAGCAGAATCGCAAGCAGCTTCTTCATTCGTCAGCCTCCTTGACATTCGTTTGTGCGCTTTCCGGCATTCCATTACCATTATATCAAAAAAAACACCTGTTGCAAGCGAATATGCGCAAGTTTTACAATTTCGTGCCCCAAAGATGCAAATTTGCGTCTGAAAGCGCAGCTTCGCGGAAAAATGCTTGATGCCGTCATGCAAAATTTCTGTGAATGGCGCAAAAGGCCGTTTTCCCCTCTTGTGAAGCGCGAAAAAATATGCTACAATAGATAGAGTATTCCGGATTACTGAAAGGAGCTAATTCGCATGGAATTTCTGACCAAGCTTTTGGGCATCGCCACCGCCGTTGCGGAAACCACCACCACCGGTGCGGCCGACCCTGCCGCCGTCACCACGGATTCTGCCGCTGGCGGCATTGTCGGTATTCTCTTCAGCCTTCTGCCGCTGCTGCTGGTTTTCGTCCTGATGTACTTCATGATGATTCGCCCGGAGAAGAAGCGCCGCAAGAAGGAGCAGGACATGCTCGCGTCCCTGAAGAAGGGCGACCGCGTGTGCACCATCGGCGGCATCTACGCCACCATCGAGAACATCAAGGACGACACCATCACCCTGAGCGTCGGCAAGGGCGACCAGACGATGGTTGTTGCGCGCTGGGCGATTCGCTCGGTGGAAGATGTGACCATCGAAAACGAGACCGAATCCCTGAACTAATCGCAAAATTCCCGGCTTCGTGCCGGGTTTTTTTGTGCCCGATTTTCCCGCCACGCATATGCTGGGAGTGAACAGTTCACACGATGGGAGGAATCGCCATGAATCAGCGTCCGAATTGCTGCCGTCCCATGCCGCCGCAAGCGCCTTGCCCCTCCAGACCACCTTGCCCGTCTTGTCCACCGACGCAGAAGGGCGTTTTATTGCCGCGAATCCTCGCCAGCGGGCGGGAGTGGCAGCGCCGCGCGTGTGTGGCGCTGTACGTCGGCGGTTTGCCGGAGGATGCGAACGGGCGATTGCAGCTCGTCGGCGTTACGGCGTGCGGTGACGCGGATTGGGAGATTGCGCCGTACCAAGAACCGCGCCCGTGCGGCTGCCGCGGATGCCGACCGTCTCGACCCGCGCCGTGCCTTCTGCGGGTGAATATTCCGGTTGTTTGCCAAGTGCAGGCGGAGTGCGGGCAGGTTTTGCGCGGCGAAAGTGTGCTGACGACGGATGTTGCGCTGCCGATTCGCTGTGTGCAGGCGGAATGCTGGCGCAACCAGATGATAGTGCTTCCGTGCGTTCGGCTGATTGACGGCGGCGCGCCTGTGTGTGCGGATGACTGCCGTCCCCCTGTGTTTGATTGCACGATTGAGTTGCTCGTCGAAGCCTACATGACGCGATGGGAAGCGTGCGGCACCCCTGCGCCGACTTGTCCGGATTTACCGCTATTCCCCCCGCCGCCGTTCGGGTGACAAGGGCGTTGGAAGACCCAAGGGGCTTTGCCCCTTGACCCCAGCAGGGACGCTGTCCCTGCACCCTG
>ERZ827440.93-NODE-93-length-136365-cov-8.624474_pt1 | contig 136365 bp, 118 predicted proteins | sample MGYA00519774_ERZ827440 | MGnify/ENA primary metagenome ERZ827440 (study PRJEB31778, sample SAMEA3449302) | human gut metagenome | biome: human gut; feature: human-associated habitat; material: faeces | place: United Kingdom | collected 2010/2012 ... | reverse complement strand
TGTTTCTTTTTAGGCACGGATTACACGGAAAACACAGATTTTCTTTGTTCTTTTTTCCGTGAAATCCGCGAAATCCGTGCCTAAAAGAAATCATCAAATGTATTTTGACACACTCTCTTTTCTATTTATGAAAAAGACAATGTGTACTTTATCGGATGCTTACGATAAAAGAACAGAAGAATGGAAAAGGGAGGTGTTTCGGATAAGAGGGTCTTTGGGGCAAGAAAGGATTCCGGACAAGAAAGGATTCCGGGCAAGAAAGGACTTCAGTCAAGAAGGATGGAAAGTAAGGTGGTGTTGCCGGAAACGGCCGGTAACATTACTGAAGATAAAAAAGAATGAAAGATTACTTCATGTTTTCCCGGGGGCTACTCCGGCAGCGTAGCGTAGAACTTTAGCGTTGCAGAGTAGAACTTTGGCGGCGTAAAGTAGAACTTTAGCAACGTGGAGTAGCCCTTTGGCAACGCAAAGCATCCTTGAGTGGACAGAGGAGGATTCAGGCTATGAAAAGCGTTTTTTTCTGTTGTAGATGCGGGTGGTATGTGTCGGACTGCCGGAGGGAGGTCAGTTCTCGCCCGGTTCTCCCAGCGCCCCGACAATCAGCCCTACCTGTGCGGGCGTGTATGTCCTCGATTTTGGCGAAAGTCCTGAGGCAAGCAGTTCTTCCCGCAGGTTCGGATAGAGGTCTATCCATTGGTTCAGTTTACGGAAAGCCGCTTGCGGGCACAACTCCGGACAGTAAAGCTGTGCAAGTTCCGTGCGTCCGAATGTGCGTATCTTAAAATTCGTCATAATCCCTGATTCTTTGGTTCTTACAGAGCAAAGATACGGAAATATCTCCACACTTCCGCATCTATATCCGTATATAACAACCTACAACAGACCATAACGTACCGAAAGTGACAAACCCTCTTCCCGCGCATCGTATCTTCGTAACGTGATCACAAAGAGAGTTGAAAACAAGAATTAAAAACCCAAAAACTTAAAGATTATGATTCGTTACAAGAAGTATCAAATGACCGGTGAAAACCACCCCCTGAAAGGCTTATGGTATGCCCGTCCCCTGATTGAGGACACGTTCGACACCGAGAAGCTCGCCAAGCACATGTCAAACCACAACACGCCCTACTCGGCCGGCTTAATCAAAGGCGTGCTTACCGACATGATAGCCTGCACCAAAGAGCTTATCCTGGACGGGAAGAACGTGAAACTGGACGACCTCGCCATTTTCTCCGTAGGCATCGTCAGCCGTAAAGGCGCTGCCTCTGCCGACGCCTTCACCCTGGCGGACAACGTAAAGGGCCTGAAGCTCCGCGCCCGCGCCACGGGTGAGCTGAGCAATGCCCAAATCAACCTGGAAGGCCAGCTGAAAGAAGCGTCCAAGTACAGCCCGGACAACAGCGGCGCGGGTGGCAGCACCCCCGGCGGCGGCAATGGCGAAGAGGAGAATCCGTTAGGATAACAGAAGCAACAGATTATCAACATTAACACCAGAAGAACATGAGCACAAAATCAAAATCCGTATGGGGCATTGTCCTCAAAACCATCGTAGCAGTAGCCACTGCCCTGGCAGGGGTATTCGGTTTCAGTTCCTGCATAGGCCGATGAGAATCATCACGCTTGCCATCATTCACTGCTCGGCCACGCCCCAGGGCGTGCGCCTGAGCTTTGACGACTGCCGCCGCGAGCACATCCGCCGCGGCTTCAGCGACATCGGCTACCACTTCTACATCACGCGCAACGGAGAGATTCACCGCGGCCGCCCGCTGGAGAAAATCGGCGCCCATTGCCAAAACCACAACCGGCACTCCATAGGCATCTGCTACGAAGGCGGCCTGGACATCCGCGGCACACCCGCCGACACCCGCACACCGGCACAGCGGGCATCGTTAGTGGCACTGCTGCGCGAACTGAAACGGATTTTTCCGAAAATTCTGGTAGTGGGACATCATGACCTGAATCCGATGAAGGAATGCCCTTGCTTTAATGCGGTGGCGGAATATGGGGGGCTGCCCAAACTGAAATGAGTGCTCCGAAAAGTTACGGATTGTAGCTATAACAACATGAAAGGGTCGTATCAAACTCCGTTTGGGGAGTGATGATACGACCCTTTCTTGAATATTTTTTGAGTCTTTCTTGAATATTTTTTGAGTCTTTCTTGAATACTTTTTGAATCTATTTCAGCTCTCCTCAAAAACTACTTCCATCCCATTCTCCCGGCCAACAAACCATACACTTCCCCGTTCGGAATCATCTGCCCCTTTTCACGGGCCGTTTGCGTATATTTTATGGCGTCCACAAGAATATCATCATTCAAATAGCCTGCATATTCCGCCACCGTAGAGTATTTCATTGCCATTGGTTCGGCTACATAATCTTCCGATACTTCTTGTTTTTTATAGGTTTTCGCTTCACTCATGGCTCTGTGTGTTTTTTCGCAAAGATACGGTTATTATTCAGATAAACAAGCCTATACGTTTTTCTTTTCTATTTCTTTTGCGACAAAGCATCCAGACATTCTTTGTTTCTCAGTATTCTTTTTTTATCAAATACCCATCCCCACTTATTAAAATATTGAATAGCAGAGCAAATATGATATTTCAATAATTTCCAACTTTTATAAGAGCCTTTTTCATATCCATGATACACAGATGCCATAGGATAGAACATTGTTTTAGACACCTCTCCTATTCTACGGCATAAATCAACATCCTCAGAATACATAAAAAAACGTTCATCAAAACCACCTACCTTTTTTAAAACATCTACTCGCATAAACATGAAGCATCCGGACAGCACCGGAATCTCCATTATTTTGTCATACCCCATAGCATGCAATTCATATTTATAAGCACGTTTCTCCTTATATTTCTTTATAGGAATAAAACGTCTCCCAAACAAATCCATTGGAGAAGGCAACAACTTACATAGATACTGGATGTTACCGTCTGAATAAAGGATTTTGGGCATAACCTGCCCCACATCGGGGTTATGATTCATGTATTCACAAATTTTCGTGACAGCATCAGCCTTAAACTTTATATCAGGATTTAAAACAATATGATAACAAGCATTTTTCCTTATAGCTTCGCGAATGGCGATGTTATGCCCTGCACCGTATCCCAGATTCCGGTCGTTAAAGACATAAAAAACTCTCTTTTTATCAAATTTTGCGACAAAACTTTCCAGTTCCCTATTAGGGGAGTTATCTATCAGATAGAGAAAGGAAATACAGCTATCCAATACACTGGAAACAACCGTATTCAATTCATCTTTTGCTGTCTTATAAAGAACAATAGAGGAAGTTATCATTAGTTTTCAGAATATAAATGTATTTGTTATTTTAAATTTAAAAGTAATCTTTGCATTGTAACGTACAGATGTAGCATATAAAAACGGCGTTTTCTCAATAAATATAAAAAGCAACGTTTTCTTAATGGTAAAAGCTTTATATATTTATTTTCATACCACTGAGGTATTTTTCTTTCAAAACTGCATATAATGTCCTTAACAACTTTTTCATTTACTCCTGCATCTATTGCCTTAAATACAGCACCGTATAAAACCAAATGAATACCTCTATATGTTTTTTCTTCTTCAAACTCAACCGAAACATTTTCATATATGAAAGTAAAAGCATCTACAAAACCTTGATAAATACGTTTGTTTTGAGAAGTGGAAAGAGACTGTTCACGATATAGATAATTATAAAACGGAGTAGGAATATATGTAACTTTATGTGATAAAGATATTAATAATGGAACGGCTGCTGCATCCTCCGAGTTATATAACGAGGGTAACTTGATTTTCTTTATAATGTCCGATTTTACGACAAGTGCACACAAAGAATCAAAAGCTATAGCTACATAATCTTTAATGGAACGCGCTTCATCCAAAAAGCGGGTACACTGTATATGCTTCTTTTTACCACTTTTATAATTCCGATAAAAGTCGAAAAAAATCATATCATAATCATCTGTTGACAGCTTTTGATAAATATTCTCCAAAAAGCATTTTTCATACCAGTCGTCACTATCCATAAATGTTACGTATGCTCCTTTAGCGGCAAGAACTCCCGCTTCTCTTGCCTTACCCGGACCACCATTCTTCTCCATTCGTATCAAATGAGTATTTAATTTGGTCTGTTCACAAAAGGTCCGCAAAAAATCATAAGTATTGTCTGTGGAACAATCGTCAATAAAAATAACCTCAAAGTCTGCAAATATTTGCTTTTCCAATGAAGCAAGGCAACGCTGCATCAAATTGGAAGAGTTATAGCAAGGGATTATAACGGAAAAAAAAGGATGCATTTTAATAAATCTTTAATGAATAAGTAATTGTCCGAAAATAGTCTGGTATGGGTACACATTCAATATATTTCGTTCAAAGAAGAAAACAGACAATAAAAATAATGAAAAGACCACCAGTTTCCTATATTTCGAATCCAACTGATACAAAGCTGCCATATTGAACAAAGCCACAAAGAGGAATAAAGTATTTAAACGTCCGAAGATCTGTACCTTTATAGTCAGAATATTGACAATTACATAAACTAAATTTAATAATATAAGATACAGATTTTTAGGATTCTGTTCCAATAGTTTCTTTCTGAAAAAGAATATAACAAAAGGTATTGACAGTCGAATTAGGACTCCCAAGCCACTGCCTATTTCAACCTCCGAATTCCAGTCTGTATTCATATAACCTCCGTAACGGGGTATCAATAGCATTGCAACTGTGAAAATCACATTAATAAAGTTAAATTTAACAACAAGTATATAAAAAATAAATATCAGTCCATAGATATAAATCGGCTTGCCTAGTTTGAATTTCTTAAAAGGATAAGTGAGTAATGCAAATAACGCAGAGAAATGAAATAACAAGGATGAGATACCGTATAAATATGTCTTAAGTTTATTGTCTGAATATAAATAATAATATAACGCACATATTAAGAATGTTACAGCCAAAAATTGACGAACAAAAGATAAACTATCAATATATACATACAGAGTATAAAAAGAACTTATTAGAAAAAAGCTTTTTCTCCCAATACAAAAAGATATAGGAAAATACATTACGAAAGAGGTCAATATAAAAATCCATTGTGTCTCTAAATCAAGATAACGGGCCGAATTTTGCAACAACAAAAAACCTGGTTCATCAATATAGGCATCAACCAAATTATTGTATATTTCTGAATAATTCCCATAATCATAACCAACCTCGTATCTTATTGCAGCAGGAACAAATAAAGTAAAGAAAAATAACCAACGAGCCAATATGCGATGACTCCTATTGTTGCTGAATTCTGCAATATATCCACAAGCAATAGAATTTAATAATATGATATTATAAATCAAAAATGAAAACATTTTCTATAAAGAGCAATCGTATTGACCGATATTTTTTTAATTACTATATTTTGATTTCAGAACTTTTTGAACCCAAACAGGAAAAGCTTTATAAAACCACAGATATATATGGATATAAAAATAATGGCAGGTATCCCATCCGAAAATTCTATCAATGCTTTTCCTGTCAGAAACAGTCAGGCTATTGTCTTTTAGAATTCTTCCTATCGAAACACTTGTCCCGACAATGGCCAAATATCCTATGTTTTTTTGAGTCTTCCTACGAAGTTTTTTACTACTCAATTTTAACAAGTCCTCCGCTATAAACAATATATCATGAAATTTCTTCAACGTATATTCCGAACGGATAATAGAGCCTTGCCTCAAGTAGTAATTATAAATACAGATGTTTTTATAATATATAGCATTAGCATGCAATAACATTTTAGGCATCCAATTTACATCTTCAAAAAAAATACCTTTTGTAAAAAACAGGTTATTATCCAGCAGAAAACTCTTTTTATAAATACCTTGTACAACCAAAATATTGATAGATTTTACGTAATACCGGTTAAAATAATCTTCACCGGTATAAACACGACTTTGCTCCTCGATTATAGCAGGTAGATAATGCCTGTTTTCGCCCTCTACAATATTAGAATAATTGCCTACAAGAACATCTGGAAGAGAATTGTACCCACTACGGAAAAGAGTAACCAAATTCTCAGCTTTAATAGTATCATCACTATCCAAAAAATAAACATATTCTCCACAAGCGTGCCGTAAACCGACATTTCTTGCTTCACCCAGGCCTTGATTATCTTGGTTTATAATCTTTATGTGAGGATATTTTTTTGCATAGTCTTCTACTATAGCCATACTTCCATCAGGCGTTCCATCATTGACTATTATTACCTCACAAGCTAAACCCAAGTCAAAAATTTTAGAAACACTATCCAAACATCGGCCTATATATGCCTCTACATTGTATATAGGAATGACAATAGATAATTCCATTGAATATTTAATTATATATTATACACTTAGCCGATATTTCTTCTTGAGAATACCAAGTTAGATTGGGAGAGTCTGTTACATAATTAAAATTAGGATCTGGAGTCATATAGCCTTCACCATAATTAGCCTTCAAGTACTCATCTGTATTTGCCGGTATTTGCACAATGGTATTTTTAAAATTCATCTCAGTAAATCCCTTACACGGCGTTTTTATCTCTGCCACAATAGCCGGTAACTCAATACCTTTTTCCAATAAAATATTTGGTGGACAACTGAAAGTATATGTATATAGATTGTCTGTATCATCTTTTTTATAATAAAAAAAGAAATCAAAATTGACATCCTTATATCTATAAGTCAATTCCCTCCCATATTCATGCCCTGCAATAAAAAATTCTCGTACAGAAGTGAAGCCGTTTTCCTGCATAAGTGTTTTTATTTTATCATAATCAGTACCAAATGCTCCAAAATCCATATCAAAATCATTTTTTATAAAGTCAGAATCACGATAAGCCCCCAATAAAGTCCCAAAGTCAAGCCAAACATGTATTCCATTCTTTTTAAGAAGCTGAATAACTGTATTAAAAACAACATCCGAGTTTTCAAGGAACTTTACCTTCTCTTCAGCTATAACTAATTTTCGGTGATAACTTAAGAAAGGTTCAAGCATTATCTTAAACAGATAACACTTTTTCAAATAAAAAAGAGTTTTGGTTATAAAAAAGCGCATATTTTCTTTACTTTAAAATTAATGTTTCTAATGTTTTTAGAATCTCTATATTCTGTTTTTTAAATCGGATATATATTTCTTCAAATCATTTTTATCTGCAATGAGAAATGAATAGATAACAGGGCGCATAAAACCGGAAATTATGAAACCGTACTTTTTTTCAAGAGACAGAAAATTTGTGTTTAATAATTCATTGAACTCAATCATATTCTTACAATACAGTTCGTATCTTTCCTTACGGTAATTTTTTCTCATGGCGTGTAAATGAAACCAAAGAAATCCTCCCCAATATATTTTTTCAGAGCTTCTCATTATCTCTACTATTCGGTTTAAATCCTTTTCATATAAAGGCTGATAATAAGTCTTACCAGATATTGGGAAAATCAAATGATCGCCAGAACCATTGATTGGTGGTTGTACTCCATTATCATATGTACCCGCTGCCACTCCTATCCGAGTCGATTTGAAAATATTCAGACCAGAAAAAGAGGATATAACCTTATCATTTTGTATCTTCTTTTTTGTATAACATTCAACCATAGTCATCAACTTTTCAGGGAAAAAAAGCGGAGCGACAAAACGGTTAAACAAAAACGGGAGCTTAGCAAAAAGACGTATCAAAAAGAAATAGTATTGATATGATATATTTTCACTCAACGAGATAGCAACCTTCTCCTTACACCGATACAAATCACAAAAAGCCTTGAGTTTATCTGTAAAGTATATCTGATCTGCATCAATCTTCATTGCATAACGATATTGTGCCTTAGATAAAGTATAGTTATAATAATTGGCTAACAAATGCACTGAGTCCATAGAATAGCTGGTAGCAAGTTCATAATCCGCATCAGATAACTCATGAGACAAGATTTTAGGCTTATAATAATATATTCTAATCTTATCGGGATATTGTTTCTTCTTTTGAAGGATTATGTCCAATGTATTATCTACGCTATCCTGATATGTTATCACCAGCTCATCCAATGCCTCAATGCAGGAATCTATACTCTCAGCAACAAAATCCGCGTCATTCTTGATTCTTAATAATCCTGAAACCCCGACAGGTTTTACCCTGTCAAAAGATGAAATTTCAACGGAATAATCTTTTTCTTCCTTTTCTTCGAATACCCAATTATTATCTTCTACTTTTGACATAACAGATTATTTTTTTGCTGTAATTTACCAATATAATACTTTCTCTAAATTTAAATATGAATAATCCTGCCAATACAAAAAGCACAGCTATAGGAATCTCTATCGCCACTTTTGCATATGCATTATCTATTAGCAATCCCACTCCATATATAAATATACCCATTGATACTGAAATCGTTAAAACCGGCAGCAACTCTTTCCACTGTTCTCGCATAGACAGAGATATAACCTTAGAGGTGAAAAACATACCGACAAAAACATTGAAAAGTAAACTTACTGCAATTCCTGCACACATAGCTTTTATCCCCAATGGAATGGTTAACAGCAATACAGCTACAGAATTGATTTTTTTTAAAACTTCGGATTTCAAAACATAATCCGTACGTCCTACTGCATTCAATACTAAATAGTTGAAGTTTATCACAGGATACCACATATAGGCAATACATAACAACTGCAATAACACAGCAGCAGGACTCCACCTATCTGTTAAAACTATATTTATAATCGGGTCGGCCAAACAGCATAACCCAATCATTAAAGAAAATATCAGCAAGCAAGTCAATCTTAAATAATGTATGTAATGTTGCTTCAATATTTCCGGTTTTTCCTGCTGAGCACACAATAAAGGATAAATAACCCTATTTATAATGAAAGTTATATTATATGACGGTAATTGAGAAAAGACGAAAGCCCTATTGTAAAAGCCGACCTGGTCTGCCGAGAATTTTTTACCAATAACCAATGTATACAGATTGGTATATATAGTTTCCAATAATCCTGACAGCAATAGTTTAGAACCAAAATTAAACAACTCTTTAAAAGATTTCAAAGAAAAAGATAACAAAGGAAACCATCTGACACAACACCATAGTAGAACAACATTTAGCATATTGTTAAGCAAAGTTTGAACCACTAAAGTCCATACCCCATAACCTGTATAAGCCAAATAAACACCAACTCCACCACTTACAACAACAGCTGCCAAAGAAATAATAGCTTGCAATTTAAAATTCATATCTACCGTTAGTTTCGTAATCTGAACTATCGATAATGAATTAATTATTAAATTCAAACTGATAACTTTAGTTAGTAATTCAAGCCTTGGCTCACTATAAAATGAGGCTATAAAAGGGGAACTTACATATAATATTGCATACACAACAACTCCTATTAAAACATTAAAATAAAAAGCTGTAGAATAATCAATATTCGTCCGTTGTTGTTTATGTATCAAAGCATTAGAAAAGCCACAATCAATAAAAGTCTGAGCTATAGCCATAAAAATAGAAAGCATAGCAATCAAACCATAATCCGATGGCTGAACCAAACGAGCTATGATGACACTTAAAATCAATTGGATTGCTTGCACAGAGAAACGTTCTATTGCACTCCATAGAACTCCTGATGCCGTTTTCCTTCCCTCTCCCTCTGACATATCAACAGTTAGTAGCTGGCTTTATTATATTGTCAATAATATATTGTCCTACTTCATCAATATCATTAAAATGAACCTCTAACGGCAAATCTTTACCCCAAACGTTCTTCACTTTTTCCACCAATTCCGGTGTATAATAAAGATTACCTTCTTTTATATCCGCAACTCCATCCAGATAAATAGACTCTCTATTAATCATACGCATCTTTTCCATAGAAAAGATAGATGTGTCAAAATATGACGTTGCTACCGAACCGGTAGCATCAATTATATAGGGATAACCACCTATTTCACCGTTTACTCCAGGAGTATGAATTTTCACCTTCTTTTTATTAGAAATAGCATCCAATATGGAATATATGATATTGAAATTACTGGAAGCATTCATCATATTACGCTTTTGGTCAACAGGCATAGGAATCATACAAGCTTTTAATAAAGCATCCTTATCTATAGGCAGAGAATCACCCCGATAGCGAACATCCAACAATATATCAACCCCTTCGGAATGCCCTTCCTTACTAATCACAACATCATGAAAATGACTTACGCACAATGTAATATCAATCTCATTCAGATTCTCTATTCCATATTTATCAGCAATGTAAAATTTCATTCTCGGAATCAAATGATTCAAATTACCGCTTCCAAAATCAAAATAGGCATTCCCTGCTGATTTCAGCCAAGGAATTACGGCATCTGAATAAGAAGTATTTATAGATATAGCATTGCAGTCTGCCGCTTCATACGCTTTCATAATATTACGGGCATAACGAATGGACAAAGGAGTCCAAATTCCATAAGCACGCAAATTATTCCAAGAAAGGCTTCCATACTTTAACCCCGAATAAACACGGCTACTATTAATTATAAAATCAGGATGCCATTTGTCTAAACATAATGCTATAGATGAAACGTCTTCCAAATTACAATCTGCCTCCACATCTATCTTGCTTCGTAACTGACCGCGAATAGCAGCTGCCGTTCTCACAATATTGACATCCTTCTGCATTTTCTCTGCATTACGACCTGCAACCACTATGTGCAAGCGCTTGTCAGACAGGCTTATCAAATAATCTAACAAGTACACTCCTACACTGCCCAAGCCTATTATCATAATAGTTACGGGAGTATCAGTTTTCATTTTGGCCTGTAGCAAAGCCAATTTCTCATTTATTGATTTCATGTTGTTTTATTAATGAATAAACAATATTATAATCAGATACAGTATTACAATTATACCATGTATCAACAGGGACAAACTGCATAGTATCTAAAGGTAAACTTCCAAAATAACCTTGAATAATTTCAAGATTAGTACCACGAATTTGGGTTGGAGTCAGGTTTCTTATGACTCCTGATAATCTCTCGACAGAAAGGAACTTCCAGATTTGTGCCGAATTATATATGGCTTGAAACGGTTCTGCAATCTCTAACGACAAATGCTTGGTATCATAAAGATAATGTATATGACCGTTCATATCTACATATAAAACGACGGATTTTCGGGAAGTAATAAATTCACGGTTAGCTGTAATAACATTGTTGTTTGAAGAAATAACCTGTTCGAAGCTACCTCCATCATAAAACAGATCTCCTTCCACAAATATTACTTCATCACATTCCGATGGAACAGCCTCTATTCCTTTTATCAAACTATATCCCGATCCGTAATCTTCATAATGAGAATTATAGACCAACTCTATCTTATCTTTGAATTCCTGCAAATTACAATTTATAAAAGCGGACAGTTCTTCAAACAAATATCCGCCTACAATTATATATTTGTCAAGACTACGGGCTTTATCCAAAATCTGATAAAGCAATGAGTATCGAGGATTTTCCTGAAAATAAAGACACTTCAAGGTATCTCGAGAAGTATCCTTATTGAATCGGGTAGCTGTGCCCGCTACTGTTATTATTAAAGCTTTCATCTGTATTTAGAAAGATTTTGTACACACATATCCAACCCCTCCGATAATGAAACTACAGGTTTCCAGTTTGTACGTTTGCGAATTTTATCAGTATCCAATATCCTACGTTCCGGATCAGAAGCGCGATACCCCTCAAACTTTATTATAGGTTCGGCAATATTCAACTTATCGGCTATCAGCTTCACTAAATCAATAATTGAAACTTCTTCATCCGTAGCTACATTATAAACTGTACCGTCCAATGCAGAGGTAGAAGCCATCAACTCTAAAACTGCACGACAGCTATCTATATTATGCAGGAAAGAACGCATATTCTTTTTTGAATTTTCTAATAATATAACCTCACCGGTTTTCGATAAACTATCTATGATATGAGGAATTATGTGTTTGGCAAAACGCTCATGATTACTATAAACATTGGCAAAACGAATGGAACAACCTTTTATCAGCCCTTTATCCACCGCATCTTTCATAAAGAATTCGGTAAGTAATTTCCCTACGGCATAGCTGGTTCTCTGACTGTGCTCAGCTGTGGCAAGCAGCAAAAAATCATCTTCCTTTACTCCACCGCATTCATTCCAGGATTGCATGGAATAAACTTCCGAAGTAGAACAATTGATATAAGTATCGGCATGTACAGAAATTGCCTGTTGCAAAAAAGAGCGCATGGATACGACATTTGTTGTAAATGTATGCTCAACCTCATAAAAATGTTCTGTATGTACTACGGCCGCACAATTAATATATATAGTCCTTGCATAATCCTGCTGAATCCTCCCGACTAAACGAGATATTTCAGACATTTGCTCCACATTATTCAAATCATACTCATAGAAAAGAAAATTCTTATTGTTCACAATATCTTGCACAGCATCTATAGAACTTGCAAAAAAGTTGTCAAAGCCAATAACAGTATGCCCGTCATTCAAAAGTTGACGGGCAAGTTCATTACCGGTCATACCGGTAACGCCGCTTATTACATATAAATTCTTCATATCCAATTTAAACTCCAAGAATTAAACGTTCCTTATAAAACACATCCAAAAAATCCGGATATAGTCGATATTCTGCTTCAACATCGTACTTTACCGCATTATAATGTACCTTGCCTGTCGATAGTTCAAAATAAACATATTGGGCACAAGGATTTTGATTGCGTGGTTGTCCTACAGAACCGGGATTTATGAAAACTGTTTTTTTCTTATTACGCAAGCGAGGACATTCATCCGGATAAAAACATGACATATTATGAGGAAGATGGGTATGCCCCGAAAAAACATAGTCATAATTACGATAATAAATATTGGAAAAGGCATCAGGTCCTAATTTTCCCCAAAAAACATCATTTATACTCCCATGAAGAAACAATAGATGCTTGCCCTGACACTCTATTGCATGTAATCCTGTTGAAATCATATTTTCTTTTATGTATAAAAGAGAGGCTTCGCTCAGAATAGAAGAAGTATATTGAAGCATTTGTTTACCACGTTCCGTAGAAAAATGGCTCAAATCACCATCAAGCAAAGCCTTTTCGTGATTTCCCATCAGATTTACAACTACAGGGTAGGAAAGTTTCTCTAATTCTGAAATCACTTCATTGGGACGCATCCCGTAGTTAATGATATCCCCTAATATAACAACTGCATCCGGCAAATATCCCTGTGCTTGAATGTCAGACAAGACAGCTTTTAGCGCTGTTAAATTTGCGTGAATATCGGATAATATAACAAATTTATCTTTATTCATTATGCGAGAGGAATTCCATGAAACATTCCTTGTTTTCCAGTGTGGTAGTAGTAGGACGACCTAAATCTGTACGAGAATCAATCTTTACCTTCAACTCAAGCAGTACGGGACCATCTAACAATTGTAAATGTTGTAAAGCTTCCTGTATTTCAGACTCTGAAGTGACAGAAAATGCATGACGATAGCCACAGGCTCTTGCTATTGCAGGAATATCAAGTTGGAAACCCAATGTAGGCTGCCCCCCAACAGATTCGTGAGCACCATTATTAAAAAGAATATGATAATAATTAGCAGGAGAAAGACTGCCAATATTACTAATAGCGCCCATATGCATAATAAAAGCACCATCACCGTCTAGACAGTAAACTTTACGCTCGGGATGTTTTAAAGCAATTCCCAAAGCGATAGAAGAACTGTGTCCCATAGAGCCTACAGTAAGAAAATCACGACTGTGTCCATGTCCTTTGACCTCACGGTATTCAAACAATTCACGTGAGAGCTTGCCTGTAGTAGAAACGACAATATCTGTTTCGTGTAAATGATCTATAACCAGCTTCAATGCATCTTCGCGAGATAAAGGATAAACATTGTTCTGCTTTTTCTGAAGTTTATATTTATCAAAAGTATCTTTACGGACCACTATGGCATGAGGAACAGATTTCTCATAAGCAGACACAATAACTTCATGAATCTGAGCCAATGCTTCATCTTCATCCATGTCAAGAATGATATAGGGAATTTTCATAGCTTCCAATAAATCCAAAGTAACCTCACCTTGCTTTTTATGCTGAGGTTCATCTTTTGTTCCAGGCTCACCGCGCCAGCCAACCATTAATAAAATAGGAAGACTGTAAACTTTTTCATCGGCAAGAGACAATAGCGGATTCACCGTATTACCCAAACCTGAGTTTTGCATATACACCAAAGGTAGTTTACCGGAAGCCATATAATATCCTGCAGCAATACCAACAGCAGTACCTTCATTGGCGGCAATGATATGTTTGCCAGCAGAAGCATGATCTGTAATATAAGCGCAAATGTTCTTCAACAAAGAATCGGGAACCCCGGTAAAAAAATCTACACCGTGGGCAAGAAAAAGATTAAAGACTTTCTCGACATTCAGCATACTGTAAATATATTATTTAGTACCAGGAATCAATTCCAAAATCTCTTTAATAGGCATGCACAAATCACGGACTTCCTGAGCTCGTCCGTTTTCCAAAATAGTACATGCAACCCGCATCATGGCCGGATAAGCAGCACGAAGCATGTGATTGGCATAAATTACCACATTCACCCCCCACTTACGAAGTTCGCTTTCGTGAATATGATCATATGTAGTAGGAACAACAACAATAGGAACGTGGGCATACCTCTGACGAAAAGTAAGACAGAATTCCTTGATATCTTCACCGGACTTATTCTTACTATGAATCATAATACCATCAGCACCCGCTTCAACATAAGCATAGGCGCGTTCCAAAGCGTCACTCATAGGTTTGCCGGCAATAAGGCTTTCAATACGGGCAATAATCATAAAATCCTGAGTAACCTGCGCTTCCTTACCAGCTTTTATTTTCGCACAAAAACCCTCAATCGTATCTTGAGTTTGAATTGCATCAGTACCAAAAAGAGAGTTTTTTTTCAATCCTACTTTATCTTCGATAATAATCGCAGAAATACCATGGCGTTCAAGCGTACGAACTGTGAATGTAAAATGCTCTATCTTGCCACCTGTATCGCCATCAAAAATGATAGGCTTAGTAGTACATTCAAGGATATTATTCAAATCCTGCAAACGAGTTGTAAGGTCAACGGCCTCAATATCCGGTTTACCTTTACTGGTAGAATCAGTCAAACTGCTGGACCACATACCGTCAAAAACTTCACGTTTATCACCTTTCTGGATTTCAAGATTCTCAATAATAAGTCCGCAAAGCCCATCATGCGCCTCAAGAATACGAACAATCGGTTTAGCATTTATTAAACGGCGAAGAGTTTTTAAACGAATATCAGGAGTTGTTCCAATAGATTTTATCTCTTTATCAAGAGAAGAGGAATTTATACCTTTCGTATATGGTATTTCTATCACCTTTCCTCCTTGCTCATTCATTACCTCAAATACCTGTTCACGAATTTCACGCAAAGGACCGTTTTTCCAATCATCGCCGTGAATGATATAGTCCGGTCTGATACGTTTTAAATTATCAACATAACTCCACTCTTCCTGAGGGATTACTTCTGAAACTCCCTTAATATTCTCCACCACTTCTTTACGCTGCTCGTATGTCAGATAAGGAAGGCGCTTATGTTCTGCAATGGCCTTGTCTGTCAAAAGACCAACTATTACATCGCCATATTTGGTGGCTTCATTAATGATATGGATCAGACCGGGATGCATAATGTCAGCGGTCATACCAATATAAACTTTCTTATTCATAAATTTTATATAAGTTAGTTATTATGTTAGCACTAAATTTGAACATATCGTGAAAAAGGAAGTAAGCACTCTATTAATTGCATACGCCTTCGGGAACACTTGTAAAGCACTCCAATCGTTTTTTACTAATTAATACGTTTTGATTTTGATATTAGCTTGTAGCTAAAGATTTTATCAGCTGTCGTGTTAACAAAGTCATGACAACTATTAAATACCCTTGGAAAGTGATAAATTACCGTTATCTCAACTTCAACATCACTGGCATAATGAAGTGAATTATTGCATTGAATAGCAAACTTCTGCTGCCCATCATTCAAACTAAATTCTGATAGAACCCAAGTTTGGTACTTGAAATAAAATCTTTTAGTCCTTCACTGTTATACATAACATTTTAGTTTGTAGCAAAAGTATCGCTTTTAAAGGAGAAGCCTAAACAGAGGGCTTACTCAATAACTCAAAATAAAGACTTAATTTTAAAAGTTTATGGACAAACTAAGATTTGCATATTTATGTTTGGGGAAGCATCAGAACCGGCTTCCGAACAATGCCAACTATCTTGACTGTTTTAATATTTCTGCTATGGTATGACGAATCATCTCCGGAGATTGCCGTGTATCCAAAATAGAAATAATCAAAATCTCGTTTCGGGATATGGCATAATAAATAACATTAGGAGTATTTATCAAATAACGGACATCGTATTTATCATCTGAAAAATAGAAATCGCGCATTCCCATACAAGGGAAAGAAGCCAACAGATTTATGTGAGATGAAATCTTGTATTTTACTTTTGTTGCAACTGCCTTTCCAAATAAAGAATCTACCTTCTCCAGCAAAGAAACGAAATCTTCTATGGCAGAAGCCAACCATACTATTTCCATCCCATTCGCAGGTTAATCATCTCATCTACCTGTGAATTGGGAATACAATGCCCTGCACGTTGTTCTTCTATGGCAAAATCCACTAAATTACGCATCATCTCCTTAGGTAAAGAAGCTATGAAATCATCCACATTGCGGCAGGACGATTCGTATGCCATAGCAGCCTCATTGGCTGATTGAGGCTCCGGCTCTTGATTCTTATACAACTTGGCTTCGTTCATCGCTCCTTAATTTTCTTCAAAAATAAACCTAAATATCGGAAATACCTAAGGTTTACTCACTTATTTTCTTCACTGTATTTGCAATCATCTATCGTTTCCTATCTCTCAAATAATCCCACCACAGATTCAATCCTACCCAAATCACAATATCGGCAATCAGCAGCACCGTATTGTTTATATAAGGAACCAACAGGATATTGGCCGCACTGAAAGCGCAGGACATGGAGAGCAGACTCAGCATCGCCCTTCGCGGCGACAGCCCTATCGCCAGCAGTTTATGATGGATATGGTTCTTGTCCGGCTCGAAAGGGCTGTGTCCCTCGCGGATGCGGACCAGGACTACACGCACCACATCGAACGCCGGAATAATCAGGGTGCTGAAAGCTATGAGAAAGGCGCCTTCGGTGTAAGGCATGATATCCGTGTTGTGCTGACTGTACTTTATGGCAAGGAAACTGAGGGTATAGCCCAAGGTAAGGCTTCCCGTATCGCCCATGAAAATCTTGCGGGCACGCTCCACACTGCCGAACACGTTGTAATAGAAGAACGGCACAAGCACGCCGAAAGTGCCGGCCGAAAGCATGGCATAACTCCACAGGCCCTTGCTGATGAACAGGAAGGTGAAAACCAGCAATGCCACACTGCTCAAGCCTGAGGCAAGACCGTCGATGCCGTCTATCAGGTTGATGGCGTTGGTGATAAAGACCACCGTAAGCACAGTGAAAGGTATGCCGACATAAGCCGAAAGCTCGTGTATGCCGAACAGGCCGTACAAATCGTTTATCCAAAGTCCCGACAAGGGGAAAAGGCAGGCACAGAAGATTTGGATGGCAAACTTCTGGCGGTAGCGCACACCGACAAGGTCGTCGGCAATGCCCGTCAGATAGAGCAGCGTCATGCCGCAGGCAAACAGCAAAAGCTCCGGAAGCAGATAGCTGGCATAGAGCGTGGAAATGCTGTCGCCGTCCAGCAGGCGGAAAGCATAGACAAGGCAGAAAGCAAACAGGGTGGTGGGGAAAAATGATACGCCCCCCAACCGCGGGATAGCTCTCTTATGTATCTTACGGTCATCCGGTATGTCAAAAAGTTTTTTGCGCAGGGATATCAATAGGATACGCGGTATCAGAATACGGGCAATAACTGCCGATATCAGAAAGGTAAGAATAATAAAAATGAAGTTCACGGCAATAACTGCTGTTTAGTAATTAGCGGTTGATAGCTGAAAAACATAAACGCTTACTGACAGGGAGAGAGAGGAAAATTGTCAGGCAGAATCAATCTATAATCTCGAAAGGGTATTGATTCTCTTCCATATTCTTCAACTCGCCGATGATTTCCTTCTGCTCCGGCGTCAAAGAAGCCATATCCCAGGTATTGATAATGGAGTGGGCCTCAGCGGCAAGTTTTTCTTCGTATACCTCGCCGTAGCAGCAGGTTAGAAGACGCACTTTCAGAAGCGAATCCGGAAGCTTGTCGAGAACATTCAGGCAACGGTCGAGCAGGCGCTGGATATACTGCTGCTTGCGGCCATTGTCGTAGAATGTGGCATTCAGGGCTACGAGAATGGAGAGGCAAAGTTCGGCTTCCTCTTCCGGCGTGTTGCCTTCCAAGGTGTTGTACAAATCAAGTGCTTGCTCGTAAACTTCGCGATTCAGACGGGCAAAGTGATCGCTGTAAATGGGACTGCCGTCCATGCCCAGATTCAAGAGTTCATGGGCACGGACGTACAAAGATGAAACGTGTTCGTTCATTTTTATACTGATAAATAAATTATTGAATTACAAGTGTTTCAGATTACACCTATCGGTTCTATAAGCGAAGAGTGAATAAATGTAGTGGCTACTGCCATGACGCCTTCTATGTTTACCACCACACGGCGGTCGTGGCGCAGACGGACAAATTCGCCCACGGCTCCTTCGAAAACTCCGCCTGTGATGCGTACTTTGGTTCCTTTCACCAGTTTCAGTTCTTCCGGCTCCACGTAGATGACGGCCTCGTCGTACGTGCCTGCAACCAGTATGAAGCTGCGCATCTGCGCATCCGGAATAATAACCGGCTGATGGGTCTCACGGTTCATGATATAGCGTACCGGTATGTTCAGAACCGGATTGTTTTTTATTTCATCGATACGGGAACGGGTAGAACGGAGAAATACCAGGTTGTGTATGGCGGGAACGAGCTTGCGGACGCGGCGTTCGTTCCTTATGACATACTCGTAGCGCATGGGGATGAAATTCTCTATATTTTCCTTGTCGAGATAGTCCTTCAAGGACAATTCGCGGCTGTATGTTACGCGGACGGCATACCAGTGCAACTGGCAATCCTTGTGGGACTGACACACAGGGGCGTGCTGCAAATCTGCTTGATTATTGTCTGACGGACCGGGCATTACAAAATACGGATTGCAAGAGTTTGAGGAAAATACCACCTTGTGAAAAGGACGTTCTTTGGGGACACCGGTTCAAGAGCACTCTTTCCGGTCAATTCATGTAATGCAATTATAGTCAATAGTTTAGTCTGCATCCATATTATCCCAAAGCTCCCCACTATCACAGAAAGAGAACGTTGAAACAGTTATGTGATCAATAAGCCTTTGGGAAGCCGCAAACGGATGAAACAGATACATTTCCGGACATTCCCGATTAATGAATGCAAAGATATGGCAGTTTTTTGTATTGGCAAAACATTTGGTGGAAATTCTTCGGTTTACCGCCTGCCTTCAAGCATGCCTTTCAGTTCAAGGCAAAGCCGCTGTTTCACTTCGTCTGCCGGCACTTCCCGTCCCAGCTCCTTTTGAAGCGAAGTCACCCCTTTGTCTATGAACCCGCAAGGGTGGATGTAGCTGAAATAGCGTAAATCCGTATTGACATTGAGCGCCAGGCCATGCATCGTAACATAATGGCTGCTGCGCACACCGATAGCGCAGATTTTACGGGCACGCGGCGAATCTCCGTCCAGCCATACGCCGGTGGCTTTCTCCACACGTCCGGCGGTTATCCCGTAGGAAGCGCATACGCGGATTACGGCTTCTTCCAGCAGATGCACATATTCTTTCAAGCCCAGAGAGAACTCCTCCAGGTTCAGGATAGGATAGCACACAAGCTGCCCCGGCCCGTGATAAGTGATGTCGCCGCCCCGGTCTATGTGATAGAGCGAAGCGCCTATGGCACGCAACTGCTCTTCGCCCAGCAGCATATTGGTTTCCTTACCGCTGCGTCCCAATGTATATACATGCGGATGTTCGCAGAGTACGATACGGTTCACATACTCCTCTCCTGCCTGCTTGGCATGCACAAGCGCATCGAAACACGCCGTCTGCCTGTCCCACGCCTCGGCGTAGGGAACGGTTTTCCAATCAGATATTTCCAGTTTCATAAGACAAACATACTATTTTACCGCCCAACCGCACGTGGTATGATTGGAGCACATGCCCGGAGCTTCATCCGGTCTATGCAAAGATACGAAATCCCGGAATTATACAAGCATCCCAGGCACAGGCTTTTTTCATAATCTGACCATCGTCAAGGCACGAAGATTATTTTTCGGACGAAAGCATGCATTACCTCCCCCCCTATTTTATAATTTTGTTGCCACATTATATATATAATATAAATTGAAGAGCATGAAGAAAATCATTGTAGCACCGGACTCGTTCAAAGGCTCCCTGACTTCGGCCGAAGTGGCCGATGCCGTGGAAAGAGGAATCAAGGATGTTTTCCCGCAGTGCAATGTCGTCAAAGCCGGTGTGGCGGACGGGGGCGAGGGAACCGTAGAGGCCATTGTCAAAGCAGTGGGAGGAGATATGTACACAGCCTCCGTTACAGACCCCTTGGGCAGACCGATAAAGGCAGCCTACGGCATTGTAAGGTCAGGCGGCGTGAAAACCGCCGTTATGGAAATGTCTGCCGCCAGCGGACTGCCGCTCCTGCTTCCCGACGAACTGAACCCGTGGATTACTTCTACGTACGGAACCGGCAAGATGATTTCTGACGCGCTGAACAGGGGATGCCGCAAATTCCTGATCGGAATAGGCGGCAGCGCCACCAACGATGCAGGCACAGGCATGCTCTCCGCATTGGGAGTGAGATTTCTCGACAGCCGCGGACAAAGGCTGAAAGGCTGCGGCAGGGATTTGGAAGCCATTGCCCGGATAGACATGTCGTCTCTGATGCCCGCAGCACGGGAGTCCGAATTTATCGTGGCTTGCGATGTCAACACCCCCTTTTGCGGACCGGACGGAGCTGCCCGTGTCTTTGCTCCCCAAAAAGGAGCAGACCCTCAAACCGCGGAAGCCCTGGATCGCGGCATGCGTTCCTTCGCCGGGGTGATAGCCGGACAGTTCCAGACCGACATAGTCCCCCTGAGCGGAGCCGGTGCAGCCGGCGGATTAGGCGGCGCCTTCAAAGCCTTTTTAAATGCCAGGCTGACCGCAGGGATTGAAATGGTACTCGACGCCATTGCATTCGACTCGCTTCTCGAAGGAGCGGACCTCGTCATCACGGGCGAGGGACGGATAGACGCCCAGACAGCAGCGGGAAAGACAGCCGCAGGAGTGCTGAGGCATGCCGCACGGAAAGGAATCCCCGTCATCGCCATAGGCGGATCCGTAGCGATGTGCCGGGAGCTTAAGGAGATGGGATTTATCGGCATATATTCCATCATAAACGCTCCGGTGAGCCTTGAACAAGCCATGCGGCAGGATTGGGCCACAGCCCGCATCCGATGCACGGTAGAGCAAATCCTGACCACCATGAAACATTGCGCCGGGACATTGTTGTTTCAAAAAGGCGGAGATTGAAAAATAAAAGTGTAACTTTGCACAGACCAAAAACGACAACGCTTATGGAATTTCCACACGTCGACCTCCCCGTAGACCTGATTGCATGGACAGATGTCACGGAAGACATCCTGAACATCTACAAGCAATCGTGCCGGCTGAAGGCATGTATCTTCGCCTTGTGCACCGAAGGTTCCATCACGGTATCCATCAATCTTATAGATACCGAAATCAGGCAAGGCGACTTCATCATACTGCTTCCGGGCACCATCATCCAGTTTCACGGGCAGAAGGAGAAAGTGCGCATCTGCTTTGCCGGATTTTCCGAACATTGCCTCAACGGAGTCAACATCATCCAGTCCACCATGAGCTCGTACTCCAAGATTATAGAAGCTCCCGTGATACCGCTCAACGAAACCCTCGCTTCCTATTTCCGGGATTACTTCGCATTGCTTGCCCGCATATCCACAGGGCCGTACATGCCCAAGACGCGAATGGCGCAGAACGTGCTGGACACCCTGCTTTATGGTGTCAACGAGCTATACAGCAACCGTCCCGACTCCCAAAACAGGATTAAAAGCCGGAAAGAGGAAATCTGCCGTGAGTTCATACAACTGGTCATCGAGAACTACACCACCGAACGCCGCGCGCAGTTCTATGCCGCGAAGCTGGGCATATCGCTGCAACACCTCAGCACCACCATCAAGCAGGTGACCGGGAAGAATGTGCTGGACCTCATTGCGCATGTCGTCATCATCGACATAAAAGCCAAGCTGAAATCCACGGACATGACCATCCAGGAGATAGCCTATTCGCTGAACTTCCCCAGCGCCTCGTTCTTCGGCAAGTATTTCAAGCGGCATTTGGGAATGAGTCCGCTGGAATACAGAAACAGCTAACCTCCTACCCCTTCACCGGCATGATGCAGGAGAGCGCTATGACCGTTACAGCCAGCATGGGCGTCAACAGTATTCCGTACACCGGATAGAGAATGCCCGCAGCTACCAGCACGCCTGCCAGATGAAAGGCCATTGTCCGGAAAAAGTTACGGCGCATCAGCCGGAGCGTATGGCGGGACAGGTCGAACAGCCGGGGGAGCGACTGCAAATCGGCGGATTTCATCACTATCATAGCCTTGTCCGTCAGCCCATCACCGGCACTTGCACCCGCGGCAATACTTACATCGGCGGCAGCCAGCGCCTGTGCGTCGTTGACGCCGTCGCCCACCATAACCACCTTCTTCCCCTGCAAGCGGAGTTCGCGGATAAAGGCCTCCTTATCCTCCGGCTGGGCGTCGGACATATAACGGATGATACCCAGCTTCCCCGCTATGGCCGAAGCGGTACGCTCACCGTCGCCCGTCAGCATACAGATGTCCAGCCCCTGCCCCCTCAGCTCTTTGACTACACCGGAAGCGGTCGCTTTCAGCCTGTCCTTGACGGCTATTATGGCAAGCAACTCATCCTCACGCCCGAAGTAAACGATGCTGTTTCCCTCCGATTCATACTCCACCAGCATATCTCCCAGCACATCGGAAAGATAAGCCCGATAATCTTTCAGCAGTTTATGGCTGCCCACCCAATATTCCGTACCGTTGCAGAGGGATTTCACCCCCTTGCCTTTCAGCACCCCGCAGCCGTCCAGCGGTGCGGGAGTTATGCGTTCTTCGCGCAGGGCGGCGGTAATGGCTGCTGCCAGCGGGTCGGGCGAGTTCATTTCCGTGGCCAGCAATATCCGCTTGAAATCCTCTTCCTGATACTGCGCCCACAGCCAGGCGGTGACCGTAGGCTGCCCCTCGGTCAGCGTGCCGGTCTTGTCAAAGACCACTACATCGGCCTTGTCCAGCCGCTCCAGCGCCAGGGAGTCCTTTATCCGGATGTGCATATCGGCAGCCCTGCCTATGCCGCGCGTCAGGGCAAGCGGAGCGACCAGCCCCAGCGCACACGGGCAGGCGACGATAAAAACGGAAACGACCGCATAGAACGCATGCGGCACAGCGGTCATGCCGCCCCAGAATATCCAGATAAAAAACACGGCAACCGCCGTTCCCGCCAGGACGGGAAAGAAAATCCGGGCTATGCGGTCTGCACCGTGCCGCTCTTCGGGCAGGAAGCGGAACACCTTGCCGGTGAGCCCCACCGCTACAACCAGCACCGCCACTTCGTAGTAGACATACGGGTGAAGCCCCACCCTGAGCCAATAGTCCGGAAAGAACGTGTTGAACAGGCTGAAAAGGAAAGCAACGGAAGCGCCGAAGGCAATCAGCGTATCCAGCCCGATGCGCCCCGCACAAAGCTGCTTCCGGGCGGCCGCATAGAAAGCGTTTCCCGGAAACAGCAGCACAAGGGCAGCCAGCGACATCTGTATTTCGTTGACATAGGGCACCTCACCGCCGAAGACGGAAAGCAGCGACAGCAATACGGCAAGCACCCACGCGGCGGCGGCCTTCATCTTCAGGCAACGGTACCGCCTGTTCCGCTCTTCCATCTCACGTTGTTCCATACTACCGGCATGTTCCGCGCCGTGCAGTTTCTGCGCAGAACATACGTTCTTCAATATATTGTTCATTCTATATAAACTTTAGGGGGTTGTTACTCTGAACTTAGTAAACAACCGGAACGGAGCGTTTGTTCAATTCCTCCTTCCCCTCCGGCCCGTACGCAAGCTGTGGCGCGCATTGCGGAACGGGAATATCCGTCTTGTGAGGCGCACGGGCGGGGATTGCCGAAGATAGGAAGTTTTAACCGCCTGCCGGGATTATTTTTTTCCTTTTTATGCGTGGAGTTCACTAATAAGTTCTATATTTGTCGATAAAGTTTCCTGAATGAAATGTTGTTTTATAAACGAAATCCAATATGAAAAAACAAACTGTCAGCCTACTTGTCCTTCTGCTTGCGGCAAGCGGCTTTTTCTTTTCCTGTGGTAACACCATGAACAAAAACGCCGGAGCGCTGGAGTTCGACAGCATACAAGTGAACGAAACCGCCCATCTCTTCGGTGATACCGCCAAGCCGGCATGCAACCTTATCATCAACCTTGCGTACGCTTCCCAATCTTCGGACGGGAAGATGAAGGACAGTCTGAACACCTATTTCCTCTCCGCCTGCTTCGGCGAGAAGTACATGGGCATGACTCCCGAAGAAGCCGTAAAGAAGTACACCGAAAAGTACGTGGGCGACTACCGCAAAGACCTGGAACCGATGTACCGCAAAGACGAGCAGGACAAGGAGAATGCCGGAGAGATAGGGGCATGGTACTCCTACTATAAAGGCATCGAAAGCCATGTGCAACTGTACACCGGGCATCTGCTCGTTTACCGCATCGACTACAACGAATACACCGGCGGCGCACACGGCATCTATATGTCCACCTTCCTCAACCTCGACCTGCGCACACTCGCTCCCATCCGCCTGGACGACCTGTTTGCCGGCGACTACAAGGAGCAGCTCACCGACCTCCTTTGGAACCAGCTTATGGCGGACAACAAAGTAGCCACCCGCCAGGAACTGGAAGATATGGGATACGTCACCACCGGCGACCTCACGCCGACCGAGAACTTCTACCTGGGCAAGGACGGCATCACATTCTATTACAATGTCTACGACATCGCCCCCTACGTAATGGGCCCCGTAAAGATAACACTACCGTACGAAATGATGCAGCACCTGCTGAGCGACGAAACAATGGCGCTGAACGACGTGCGCAACCCATAACCCATAACTTTTATAACTCATAACACAACAATGGAACTTATCCTGAAATACTTTCCCGACCTGACAGAGGAGCAGAAAAGGCAGTTCGCCGCCCTCTACGACCTCTATACGGACTGGAACTCCAAAATAAACGTCATCTCGCGTAAAGACATTGAAAACCTGTACGAGCACCACGTGCTCCACTCCCTGGGCATAGCCAAGGTAATCCGCTTCAAGCCGGGTACGAAAGTCATGGACTTAGGCACGGGAGGCGGCTTTCCGGGCATCCCGCTGGCGATACTCTTTCCCGAAGTGCAGTTTCACCTGGTGGACAGCATCGGCAAGAAAGTGCGCGTGGCCACCGAGATAGCCGGCAGCATCGGACTGAAAAACGTAACCACCCGCCATGCACGCGCCGAGGAGGAAAAACAACTGTTCGACTTCGTGGTGAGCCGTGCCGTAATGCCCCTTACCGACTTGCTGAAAATAATCCGCAAGAACATCTCGCCCAAACAGCAGAACGCACTGCCCAACGGACTCATCTGCCTCAAAGGCGGAGAGCTGGAGAGAGAGACGATGCCCGTGAAGAACAAAACCACGATGTGGAACCTCAAGGAATTCTTCGGGGAAGAGTTCTTCGAGACCAAAAAGGTGGTGTACGTGGCAAACTGAACGAGCACTCCGGAAAGCTAATGTAGCACTCTGGAAAGCTGAAGTGGCACTCTGGAAAGCTAATGTAGCACTTTAGAAAATTAATGTAGCACTTTAGAAACCGTAACAAACAACCTATCGAATTAAACGCCTATATATACGCCATGAAGATAAAGAGATTTGAATTTAACATGTTCCCGGAAAACTGCTACGTGCTGTGGGACGAAACCCTGGAAGCCGTAGTTATCGATCCCGGCTGTTTCTACGAAGAAGAGAAACAGGCTTTAAAGAACTTTATCATCAGCAACGGGCTGCAAGTGAAGCACCTGCTGAACACGCACCTGCACCTGGACCACATCTTCGGCAACCCCTTCATGCTGAAAGAATTCGGACTGAAAGCGGAAGCCAACCAGGCGGATGAGTTCTGGATTGACGAAGCACCCAAACAAAGCCGCATGTTCGGTTTCCAGTTGCCGGAACCGCCCGTACCGCTGGGCACTTACCTGCACGACGGCGACATCATCACCTTCGGCCATACGGAGCTGGAAGCCATCCACGTGCCGGGACACTCGCCGGGCAGCCTGGTGTACTACTGCGCGGCAGAGCACTGCATGTTCTCCGGCGATGTACTGTTCCAGGGCAGCATCGGCCGTGCCGACCTTGCCGGCGGCAACTTCGACGAACTGATAGAACATATATGCAGCCGCCTGTTCATACTGCCCAGCGAAACGGTTGTCTATCCGGGGCACGGAGCCCCCACAACCATCGGCACCGAAAAGGCGGAGAACCCGTTCTTCAGGTAAGCCTCCCCCCGTTCTCCGGATAAAAAAGCCCGCCGCAGGCAGCGCAGGACACCGGTCCGCCCGTAGCAGACGCAAGTACCGGCCCGCCCCCTGCGGCGAAAACAATAAACTTCTAAATCATTACCGTTATGAAAAACGACCTATTGGCTAACCGCCACATCGGCATCAGCAAAAAGGACGAAGAGCAGATGCTCCGCAAAATCGGAGTGAGCAGCCTGGACGAGCTGATTGATAAAACCATCCCCGCGAATATCCGTCTCAAAGAACCGCTGGCACTGCCCGAAGCCATGACCGAATACGAGTTCGGACAGCACATCGCGGCGCTGGCAGCCAAAAACAAACTCTACACCACTTACATCGGCATGGGGTGGTACAACACCGTGACGCCTGCCGTAATCCAGCGCAACGTGTTCGAGAACCCCGTTTGGTACACCTCCTATACGCCCTACCAGACCGAAGTGTCGCAAGGACGCCTGGAAGCCCTCTTGAACTTCCAGACCGCCGTATGCGACCTCACCGGCATGCCCCTTGCCAACTGCTCCCTGCTGGACGAAGCAACCGCCGCCGCCGAAGCCGTAACAATGATGTACGCCCTGCGCCCGCGCGATATGCAGAAGTCGGGAGCCAACGTAGTGTTTGTGGACGAAAGCGTATTCCCGCAGACACTTGCCGTTGTCACCACCCGCGCCATCCCGCAGGGCATCCAAATACGCACGGGCAAGTACGACGAAACGGAACTCACGCCCGACACCTTTGCCTGCATTGTGCAGTATCCGAATGCCGGCGGAAACATAGAAGACTACCGCGCATTCGTGGAGAAAGCGCACGCCGCAGGCTGCAAAGTGGCGGTTGCCGCCGATATACTGAGCCTCGCCCTGCTCACCCCGCCGGGAGAATGGGGAGCGGACATCGTATTCGGAACCACCCAGCGGCTGGGTACGCCGATGTTCTACGGCGGCCCGTCGGCAGCTTATTTCGCCACACGCGACGAGTACAAGCGCAACATGCCGGGACGCATCATCGGCTGGTCCAAAGACAAATACGGAAAACTGTGCTACCGCATGGCGCTGCAAACCCGCGAACAGCACATCAAACGCGAGAAGGCCACTTCCAACATCTGTACCGCCCAGGCATTGCTGGCCACGATGGCAGGCTTCTATGCCGTATACCACGGGCCGGAAGGCATCCGCACCATCGCCGGACGCATCCACAGCATCGCCGCATTCCTGGAACAGGAAATCAATAAATTAGGATACAGGCAGATGAACGCCCAATACTTCGACACGCTCCGCTTCGCCCTGCCCGACAATGTATCGGCACAGCAAGTGCGCACCGTAGCCCTGAGCAAGGAAGTGAACCTGCGCTACTTCAAGAACGGCGACGTGGGCATGAGCATTGACGAAACCACCGACCTCGCCGCAGTAAACGTACTGCTCTCCATTTTCGGCATCGCCGCCGGAAAGGACTATACCAAAGCCGCCGACATCCCCGAAAGCTGCACCATTGCGGAAGCGTTCCGCCGTCAGAGCGCGTACCTGACGCACGAGGTGTTCAACAAATACCACACGGAAACGGAGATGATGCGCTACATCAAGCGGTTGGACCGCAAGGACATCTCACTGGCGCACTCCATGATTTCGCTCGGCTCGTGCACCATGAAGCTGAACGCCGCCGCGGAGATGCTGCCCCTCAGCCGTCCGGAATTCATGGGCATGCACCCGCTCGTTCCCGAAGACCAGGCGGAAGGCTACCGCGAGCTTATACACAACCTCAGCGAGGAACTGAAAGTGATAACCGGATTTGCCGGCGTAAGCCTGCAACCCAATTCCGGCGCTGCCGGAGAGTATGCGGGGCTGCGCGTAATCCGCGCCTATCAGGAGAGCATCGGGCAGGGACACCGCAACAAGGTGCTGATACCCGCTTCGGCGCACGGCACCAATCCGGCTTCCGCCGTCCAGGCCGGTTTCACCACCGTTACCTGCGCCTGCGACGAACAGGGCAACGTTGACATGGCCGACCTCCGCGCCAAAGCCGAAGAGAACAAGGACAGCCTTGCCGCGCTGATGATTACCTACCCCTCCACCCACGGCATCTTTGAAACGGAAATCGTGGAAATCTGCCAGATTATCCATGCCTGCGGCGCGCAGGTGTATATGGACGGCGCCAACATGAATGCACAGGTGGGGCTGACCAACCCCGGATTTATCGGCGCCGATGTATGCCACCTGAACCTGCACAAGACATTCGCGTCTCCTCACGGCGGCGGCGGACCGGGCGTAGGCCCTATCTGCGTGGCAGAGCATCTGGTTCCGTTCCTGCCGGGACACGGACTGTTCGGCAATGCCGCCAATGAAGTAGCGGCAGCACCCTTCGGCAGCGCGGGCATCCTGCCCATCACCTACGGCTACATCCGCATGATGGGTGCGGAAGGGCTGGCACGCGCCACCCAAACGGCCATCCTGAACGCCAACTACCTGGCTGCATGCTTCAAGGATACCTACGGCATCGTTTATCGCGGGGCAAACGGCTTTGTCGGCCACGAAATGATACTGGAGTGCCGCAAGGTGCACGAGGAAACGGGCATCAGCGAAAACGACATCGCCAAGCGACTGATGGACTACGGCTATCATGCGCCTACCCTCTCCTTCCCCGTTCACGGCACGCTGATGATAGAACCCACGGAGAGCGAAAGCCTTGCCGAACTGGATAACTTCGTACACGTAATGCTCGCCATCTGGCAGGAGATTCAGGAAGTGAAGAACGGCGAAGCGGACAAGAACGACAATGTGCTGGTAAATGCCCCGCATCCCGAATATGAAGTGGTGGCCGATACATGGGAGCACAGCTATACCCGGCAGAAAGCCGCCTATCCGATAGAAAGCGTACGCGACAACAAATTCTGGGTGAACGTGGCACGGGTGGACAATACGTTGGGCGACCGCAAACTGCTGCCTACGTGCTACGGGTGCTTCGAATAGGGTAGTGAAATATACCCGATGTTTTTTTAGGCACGGATTACACGGAATTTCACGGATTTACTTGATTTTTTCTGTTTCTGCGAAATCTGTGTAATTCGTGAAATCCGTGAAACCTGTGAAATCCGTGTAACCCGTACCTGAAAAAAATACATACCATTTGTTTCTTTGTTTATATATCCCCCTGCTTTTATGCCACAAATAAATCTATGAGTACCACTCACAAAAGAAAAAGGAACGGTCTCTTCTACAGCAGAGGCGAAGAAACGGTCAACAGCCTGTCTCACGGCATGGGCATCTCGATGGCGGTCATTATCGGGGGATTCTTCCTGATGAAATGCTACCGGGCACAAGACCCGTGGGCGATACTCGGCATGTGGCTCTACCTGTTCGGTATGGGCGGCTCCTACCTGTCCTCCACCCTTTACCACTCCCTGAAGCACCATAACCCGTGGAAACGGCGGTTGCGCCATTGGGACCACGCGGCTATCTACTGGCACATTGCCGGAAGCTTCTCTCCCGTTACACTGATTGCCTTGCGCGATGAGGGGCTATGGGGCTGGGGCCTGTTCTGCTTTGTCTGGCTGTGCGCCGTTGCGGGCACTATCATCAGCTTCCGCAAAATGAAAGAACACAGCTATGTGGAAACGGTGTGCTACATCCTTATGGGGCTGTCCGTGCTGGTGGTGTTCAAGCAGCTTTTTGCCATTGCGCCCGTATCCTGCTATTGGATTATCGGCGAAGGGGTATGCTATATAGGCGGTGCGGCGTTGTATTCCATACGCAGCGTGCGCTATATGCACTCGGCTTTTCATTTCTTCGTACTGGCAGGGTCGGGCTGCCACCTTGTTGCCGTATGGCACATTCTGGCGGGGATATAAACAGGCCCTCCGCCTATACATGATACATGCACCGTCAGCGGATTACGGTTACCGTGCCTGCTGCCAGCTTCTTCTCTTTCACGGGAGCGTCCGCAGGGGCATAGCCCAAGGCGGCACAGCCGTACACACGGTGATTTTCGGGGATGCCGAGGCGGGTGAGGAAAGCACGCACATCGGGGTCGTCGCAGGTCTGCCCCAATTGGTTAATCCAGCAAGAGCCGATGCCCAAAGACTTGGCGGCAAGGAAAATATTCTGCAAGGCGCATGCACAGTCCATAGGCGCCCACCAGCGGGTAGGCTCGTTGGAGACGATGACCAGCGTCGGAGCATGGTAATAGCAACAATAGGTTTCGCTATGTCCGCGCTCCTGCAAATGAGGGTCGTCGCTCTTGGCAAAAGCGCCTTTTATCTTTTCATTCAGTTCGGTCAGCACGGCGGCATCCTGGATGGCGGTGAAATGCCACGTCTGGAAGTTCATGCCGCTGGGGGCATACGCTGCCGCTTCCAGTATAAGGTTCAAATCTCCGGCGGAAACCTGCCGTTCCGTATAAGTACGCACGCTGCGGCGCGACTTGATGTTTTCCAATACTTCGTTGCTCATTGTCAGGATATATGTTTTTTTTATGTAAGGAGAGTAAATGCGTTAAGTTTCAGTCTGCCGTTCCGCCCATACGGCGCTAAACAGACGGTCAGCGCTTCACCAATCCTATCTTTACGTTCAGTTTAAAGTAATACACACCGTTCTCCCGCTCCAGGAAGCCGTATTTGTCCTTATCTACCGACCCCTTCTCGAAACGGGTGTTCCGGTAAAGGAAGTCGGCAAAGGTCTGCCGGTCGGACTTATGGTAGCAGAGCACCCCGCCGTCTCCATTGGTCAGCAGCATGCCTTCCACGGCAGAGTCCGTACCGTTGTAAATCTTTGCCGGACGCATGCCCGTTGCAAGCGCCAGCAGGAACTGTTTCATCTTGAACTCGTAGAAGCGGTGCTTGTTTATCAGTTCATCCTTGATTTTCAGGGGATTCATCTCCTTAATGCGTTCCGTCAGTTCGGCAACACGGGTAATGCCGTCCAGATGCATGATACGCACCATCTCGGCCAGCATTCGGGGGAAGTGGAGGTCTATCATCAGCAGGTTGCAGCGGAACACACGGTCGGCAACGTCGGAATACTTCAACACGCCGCCCAGACGCTCAATCATCATCATGCGTTCGGCAACTTCCATAGGCGATTCGGGCAAGGCGTTCACCTTGTTTACTGTGGGCACGGCAAACTTCACGCCGCTCTGCTCCAGCTTCAGATTTGCCGTGCGCCCGCCGTCCAGCAAAGGATTCATGCGGCTGAGACGACAACGGACGGTGAAGCCCGTGAGCGGAGCGTCCGCACTCCAGAAAGCTACGGAGAAGTCGGTACGGTCATCGGTTCTGGACTCCAAGTCGTAGATGTTCACAGCATCCAGAAAGGCTTCCAGCCCTTCGGAAACTTCCACCTCCTCGCCTTGCTCATTTCTGAGCAGATGGAGTATGATTTCCGCCGCATCGCCAAAGTCCGCACGGGGAAACGAAAGCGGCTCTTTTCCTGCCGATGCGGTAAACGTACCGTCCTTCTCCACCGTACCGCTGACAATGCGCACATCCTCTTCTCCGATATAATAGCGGCGCGTGCCGTCATGTTCCTCTCTCTGTATCAGCGCCACAGGCCAATACTTCCTACCATCTCTCTGCGCGTCCGGCGTTCCCGGAAAGACCTTTCCGTCCGCCAGCAGACGGAAGAAGGTATACAGTTCGCCCAGCTCGCGCTTGGTTGCTTCAAATGCCATATCAACTCGATTTTGATTAAATAAGTGTGCAAAGATAACGAAATCCGTACAAAAGATATGGAAAACCCGGAGACTTTACGCTTCCTCAAAACGTAAAGTCTCCACCTTCTCCAGACGCGCCCTCAACTTGGGCATTGCCGACTTGCGGATGCGGAGCGTCATGCGGCAGTCCATGTCGTACGACTGCTCCAACATCTCCGGCTCCTCTTCCTTGACAATGCGCATCACATCGTTCATGAAAGGATACTCGAAAAGGACGGTCACCGTTTCGTCCACCGTCTTTTCAATGACGGTGGCGGCAGCGATGGCCTCGGCAGCGGCAGCCTTATAAGCCACTATCAGTCCGCTGGTTCCCAGCTTTATGCCGCCGAAATAACGGACCACGACAATCAGGATGTCCGTCAGTCCGTTCGAGTTTATCTGCCCCAGGATGGGCTTTCCCGCCGTACCGGACGGTTCGCCGTTGTCATTGGCACGGAAATCCTTGCGCTCGTGCCCCAGCATATAGGCATAACACACGTGGCGGGCATCGTAGTATTTCTTCTGATAAGTTTCCAGATGCGCCTTTACTTCTTCAACCGTACGCACCGGCAAGGCAATAGCGATAAACTTGCTGCGCTTCTCGGTATAAATTCCCTCGGACGGGACGGCTATGGTTTTATACGTATCTTCGCTCATGCCGCAAAGATACTACACTTTTTGCTATCCGCCTTTTGATAGCCGGCAAAAAAACTTTATCGCGACAGAAGAAAGAGCCGCTTTTCAGCCGATGCGCCTCCTCACCAGTTGCAGCAACGGCTTTGCCGCAATTATCAGTGTTACGGCAGTAAGTATCATCAGTACGCCGAGCATGATGCGCGGAGTGAGCTGCTCGCCAAACACCACTACGCCGAAGAACAGCGCCGTCACCGGTTCCAGCGCCCCCAATATGGCAGCCGGCGTGGAGCCGATGAGGTGGATGGAGAGCGTCATCAGCACCAACGAAATGATAGTGGGAAACAAAGCCAGCGAAAGGACATTTGCCCACAGCACCGGCGAAGGGACGGGCTGCAAAGCCGTGCAAAAGTCCAGACGCACCACATAGATGCTGATGCCGAAGAGCAAAGCATAGAAAGTGAGTTTCGCCGTAGGCAGTTCCTTGAGTGAAGAGCGGTTCACACCGACGATGTATATGGCGTAGGTCAGCGAGGAGAGAATAACGAACAGTACGCCCAGCATGCTCAACGTCTTCCCGTCCCCACCCTCGTACAGCAGGGAGATGCCCGTAAATGCCAGCGCTATGGAGAACATCGTGATGAAGGAGACCTTCTCGTGGAAAAACACCGCCATGATGATGGCAACCAGCACCGGATAGACAAACAGGATGGTGGACGCAATGCCCGCATCCATGTGGTTATAGCTCTCGAAGAGAAAGAACGAGGAAAAGGAGAACAGCAGCCCCATTACCGCCAGCGGAAGTATATCCGCCTTCTTCAGCGCAAAGGACTGTTTCTTCACTTTCATCAGGATGCCCAGCATCACAACGGCGAAAAAGTAACGGTAAAAGAGGACGGAATCCACACTCATCCCCGCCCCGTACAAGGGCAATGCAAACAACGGGTTCATGCCGTAACTGGCAGCGGCAACGGCTCCGTAAGTAAATCCTTTAAGACGATTATTGGTCATGACAGTATCTCTTTCTGAAAAATCGGGCGCAAAGATACCGCTTTTATTGATACTTGGCTCCATGAAGAACTAAAAAGAATCCTGCACAACGCAAGCATGCCGCAAGGGAATTGTTCATGCCCCGTTCTTCATTTTATAATACAGCATACCCACCGCGTCTGCCAGCAGCCAACCGATGGGAATAGACCACCAGATGCCCGTTACCCCGACAGAAGGAATAGCCGCCAGTATATAGGAAAGCGCCACGCGAGTGCCCAGCGAAATCACCGTGAGCACTACCGACATCCCCGGCTTCCGGACAGCCCGGTAATAGCCGTAAAGCAGGAACAGAATGCCGATGCCGCAGTAAAACGCACCCTCTATGCGCAGGTACTCCACTCCGGTAGCAAGGATTTCCGTTTCGCCCGGATGGACGAAAATTAGCATCAGCGGTTCTGCAAAGACGAACACGAGCACGGAGACGATAATCGAAAAGATAACCGTAGTAAGCAAGGCGCTGCGGACACCCCGGCGGATACGCCCGTAACGTTTCGCCCCGAAGTTCTGCGCGATGAAAGTGGAAAAGGCATTCCCGAACTCCTGCACGGGCATGTATGCAAAGGAGTCTATCTTGACGGCAGCGGCAAAGGCGGCCATGACTGCCGTGCCGAAGCTGTTGACCAGCCCCTGTATCATCAGGATGCCGAAATTCATGACCGACTGCTGCACACAGGTCAGTGTGGAGAAAGAGACTATCTCTTTCAGGCTGCCACGGTCGAAGCGCATGTCTCCGATATGCAGCCGCAGTTCCGGACGCTTCCTCCAGGTATAGAGCACTATTCCCGCAGAAGCGACTCCCTGTGCCATGACCGTGGCTATCGCAGCCCCCTCGATGCCCCAGTCCAGTTGCAGGATGAAAAACAGGTCGAGAACGATATTCAGTGCCACAGAGAGTGCCAGAAACCAGAGAGGAGTTACCGAATCTCCCACCGCACGCAGCATCGCCGCATAGAAATTATAGATAAACGTAAAGACAATGCCGCAAAAGATTATCCACAGGTAACCGCGCATCATGCCGTAAATGTCCTGCGGCACTTGCAGCAAACGGAGAATGGGGTCCAGCCATACGAATACCGCCATATTCAGCACGCACGTGACCGCCCCTATCAGTACGAACGACACGAAAATGCTGCGGCGCAGGGCGGAATGGTTTCCCGCACCGTAATGCAGCGAGAATACCGTGCCGCTGCCGATAGACAAACCGAGAAGGATGGAGATAAGGAAGACCATCAGCGTATACGCCGACCCTACCGCCGCCAGTGCATCTGCACCGATGCACTGCCCTACAACCAGCGTATCGGCTATGTTATAGCACTGTTGCAGCAACGAACCCGCCATCATAGGCAGGGTGAAACGCAACAACGTACCCGTTATGCCACCCCGGGTAAGATCTCCGTTCCGTAACATGATTGTTCACACCCTCTCTCAGGCAATGCCCAACAACTTCACTTCGAATATCAGTGTGGAGAAAGCCGGAATAGGCCCGCTGGTGCGTGTGCCGTATCCCACGGTGTACGGGATGTAGACCATCCAGTGGTCGCCCACGCGCATCTGCTGTAAGGCTATCTGCCAGCCGTCGATTACTTCGTTCAGCCGGAAAGCTTCCGGACAGTTGCGCTTCCAGGAATTGTCAAACTCCCTGCCGTTGATGAGCGTTCCCTTGTAATGCACCGACACAATACTGTTTAATCGAGGAGTAGCGCTACTGCCCTGCCCGCTTTCCAGAATACGGTAAAGCACGCCGGCAGCCAACTCCTTTACGCCTTCTTCGGTACGCAGATTTTGCAGGAACTGTTCGTTCTTCAGTTTGTATTCTTCCTTTTTGCCCATATCGTTCTTTTGGTTTTAATAACTAATGCCGAATAGCGGTATCTTATTTTGACGGCAAAGGTCGGCATTTTCCGTATACCGGAAAAGGGAATGGCAATATAAAATAGCGAAGGTGCATCAAAACCTGCCAAGTTTCCATGCACCTTCTTCGTATCCGTTCTTTAAAATGATATCTGAATCAGTCCAGTTTATGAATTACCAGTCCCGAACGCAACTTCGGTTCGAACCAAGTGGTCTTGGGCGGCATGATGTTGCCGGTATCGGCAATGTCCATCAACTGCTTCATGGACACAGGATAAAGCGCCAAAGCCACTTTCATCTCACCGCTGTCCACCCGCTTCTTCAATTCGCCCAGCCCGCGGATACCGCCGACAAAGTCGATACGCTTGTCGGAACGGAGGTCTTTGATACCGAGGATTTCATCCAGTATCAGGTTGGACGAAATGGTAACATCCAGCACGCCGATAGGGTCGTTGTCGTTGTAAGTGCCCGGCTTTGCCGTAAGGCTGTACCACTTGCCGTCCAGGTAAAGGGAGAAGTTATGCAGGCCTGCCGGCTTGTAGATTTCCGTTCCTTTCTCTTCTACCGTGAAGTTCTTGCCTACGGCAGCCAGGAATTCTCCGGGAGTCAACCCGTTCAGGTCCTTCACCACGCGGTTGTAGTCGATGATAGTCAACTGGTTGGCGGGGAAACAGACTGCCATGAAGTAGTTGTACTCCTCGTCTCCGCGATGATTGGGATTCTGTCCGGCTTTCTCCGCACCCACCAGGGCTGCTGCTGCACTGCGGTGGTGCCCGTCGGCAATGTAAAGTGCCGGCATCTTGGCGAATTCTTTGGTTATGACCTCAATATCTTCCTGCCGGTCGATAATCCAGAATGTATGGCCGAAACCGTCGTCCGGAGCCACAAAGTCATAAACAGGCTTCTGTGCCGTGTAACGGGCAATGACCGCATCCAGCACTGCATTGTCGGGATAAGCGAAGAATACGGGCTCGATGTTGGCATTGTTCACACGGACATGCTTCATGCGGTCTTCTTCCTTGTCGCGGCGGGTAAGCTCATGCTTCTTGATAACGCCGTTCATGTAATCGGGCACGTATGCGCCCACTACCAAACCATATTGCGTCTTACCGTTCATGGTCTGGGCATATATGTAATAGTTCTCCTTATCGTCCTGCACCAGCCAGCCTTTGTCCTGGAACATCCGGAAGTTTTCGGCCGCTTTCCGGTACACACGTTCATCGTGCTCGTCCGTACCGACCGGAAAATCTATTTCGGGCTTGATAATGTGATACAGGGATTTTTCGTTTCCTGCCGCTTCTTCACGCGCTTCGGCGGAATTCAGGACGTCGTACGGACGGGATGCCACCTGCTCTACCAAATCCTGAGGGGGACGAATCCCTTTAAAAGGTTTTATTGTTGCCATGGTTGTCTGAGTATAAATCCATTACTTATTTACGCGGAACTTTTCGCAGCCGTCTTTCAGGAAGCCCACAATCTGTCTGGCAGCGGCAATGCCGGCATTGATATTGGCTTCGGCCGTCTGCGCGCCCATCTTCTTCGGTGTGGAGAAGTAACGGCCGGCAAACTTGGCGGCAAATGTATCATTGGCTGCGGGCATAATGTCGGTCATGTACTTCAAGTCGGCACGTTCTTCCATCAGTTGTATCAGCTCGGCTTCGTTGATAACTTCCTTGCGGGCGGTGTTCACCAGCAAACCGCCTTTCGGCATCCTGCCCACCAAAGCATAGTTAATGGAGTTCTTGGTTTCCGCCGTTGCGGGAATGTGCAGCGAAACGATGTCGCAGGCAGAATAAAGTTCCTCGGCCGAAGCCACAGCCTTTACACCGTCTTTCTCGATGACCTCTTTCGGGCAGAAAGCGTCGAATGCGTAAATGTCCATGCCGAAGCCTTTGGCTATGCGGGCTACATTGCGGCCTACGTTACCGTAAGCATGAATGCCCAGCTTCTTGCCTTTCAACTCCGTACCGGAAGTACCGTTGTACAGATTGCGGACAGCCATTACCATAAGCCCGAAAGCCAGTTCGGCCACAGCGTTGGAGTTCTGCCCCGGAGTGTTCATCACACATACATTGTGGGCGGTTGCGGCATCCAAGTCCACATTGTCATATCCCGCACCGGCACGCACTACGATTTTCAGCTCTTTGGCGGCATCCAAAACCTCGGCATCAATAATGTCGCTACGGATAATAATGGCATTGGCATCTTTCACGGCTTCCAGCAATTTTGCCTTATCGCCATATTTCTCCAGCAAGGCAAGTTCATAGCCTGCTGCTTCAATTTCTTTGCGAATACCGTCTACTGCAACTTTTGCAAACGGCTTGTCTGTTGCAACTAATACTTTCATGATTCAATGGTATTAAAAAAAGATTCACCACAGAACCGCACGAAGTTTCACAGAGTTTTCCTTTTCATTTCATCTCTGTGGGACTCTGTGCCCTCTGTGGTGAACAAATATTATTAATGAAGTTTCTCAAATTCCTGCATGCAGTCTATCAAAGCCTGTACGCTTTCCTTCGGCATGGCATTGTAGCAAGATGCACGGAAACCGCCTACGGAACGGTGTCCCTTGATACCTACCATACCCTTTTCGGTAGCGAATTTCAGGAAGTCGGCTTCCAGTTCCTTGTATTCGGGAGCCATCACGAAGCAGATGTTCATGCGTGAACGGTCTTCTTTGGCGGCAGTACCCACGAACATCTTGTTGCGGTCTATCTCGGCATACAGCATATCCGCCTTTTCGATGGCGCGACGTTCCATTTCCTTCACACCGCCCTGAGCCTTTATCCAGCGCAATGTCTGCAATGCCGCATAGATAGGAACAACGGGAGGAGTATTGAACATTGAACCGCCGTCGATGTGAGTCTGATAGTTCAGCATGGTCGGGATGTAACGGGATACCTTGCCTACCGCATCATTCTTCACGATGACGAATGTTACGCCCGCAGGAGCCAGATTCTTCTGTGCACCGCCATAGATACAGATGTATTTGGACACATCAATAGGACGGGAGAAAATATCGGACGACATGTCGGCAATCATAGGAACGTTTACGTTCAGGTCTTCCTTCAATTCCGTGCCATAGATAGTATTGTTGGTGGTGATATGGAAATAGTCCGCATCGGCCGGTACCGTATAATCTTTCGGAATGTAAGTATAAGTGGCTTCAGCAGAAGAGGCAACCTCTACAACCTCGCCAAATCCCTTGGCTTCCTTCATGGCTTTCTTTGCCCACACACCCGTATTGAGGTAAGCGGCCTTCTTTTCGAGGAAGTTGAAAGGTATCATGCAGAATTCCAGACTTGCACCACCCCCCAGGAACAGCACCGAATAGCCTTCGGGAATGTTAAGTAGTTCTTTGAACAGTGCTACGGCTTCGTCCACTACGGGCTGGAAGTCCTTGGCGCGGTGGCTAATCTCCATAAGAGACAGACCGGATCCGTTGAAATCTAAAATAGCCTTCGCCGTATCCTCTATCACCTCACGCGGAAGAATGGAAGGTCCTGCGTTGAAATTATGCTTTTTCATTTGAAGTTTGTTTTGGTTATACAATTTCGTTCGTTTATGTCTTTCGACATGGCGAAATTACGGAATTATTTCTGCATTGCAAATCTTTCCTTATAAATTTTCTTCTTTATCGCGTATTTGCCTTACTTTTTATTGGTATATACAAGAAATATACGCCAAACTGTTATGTATACTTAACAAGGAAAGTATTAAAAAGTAAACTGAAAGATAGAAGCTGAAAAAACTTTCTACCGGGAATAAAAACTGAAAAAAAAGTGCATGATTATCAAAAACAAACTATTTTCCCATGCTTAATAACATCACCGGATATGCTTCATAACATACTGTCAACGAGCTTCTTCTATCAAAGTCTTCATCCCCTTGATTTTTTCCCCGCGCAGCAGTGTAAGCAATTGCTTTACTTTGCCGCGGCGGACTGCCACGAAAGCATAGTGCTCCTTCACATCCACCTGTCCTACATCTTCGCCCACCAGTCCGCCTTTCTTATACAGGAAGCCCACAATGTCCACCTTGTTCAGTTTGTCTTTCTTGCCTTTGCCTATATATAAGGTAGTCCAGCGGGGTTTGGCAGGTTTCGGCGTCTGCTCCGGCAATTCGAATACGGAGAGCTCCTCCGGGAGATAATCGGGCAGACGCTCTTCGGCATGCAGAAGCAGGAAAGAAGAGCCGCGCGCTTCCCAGCGTGCCGTGCGTCCGTTACGGTGCGTAAAGGCTTCTTCGTTGACGGGCATGTGATAGTGCACCACGTTGTCGATGCTCGGAATATCCAATCCGCGTGCGGCAAGGTCGGTCGATACCAGGACGGGACAACTGCCGTTGCGGAACTTATAGAGCGCCCGCTCGCGGTCGTCCTGTTCCATACCGCCATGAAAAGCATCGCAAGGGAATTTCTTCGACTTCAGATAGGATACCGTACGCTCCACGCTCTCGCGATAGTTCACGAATACCAGTGTAGAACGGTCGCCCAGCGTACAAAGCAGCCGGTACAATGTCTCCAGCTTGTCTTTTTCGGGAGAGATTACCTTCTGCAAGTCCAATCGTCCGGATACGGTTTCGCCCGAAAGAAAATTCAGCTTGACAACCTGCGGTGATGACTCCCCCCCGCCCACTCCGGTGAACTGCGGGATTTCCTCTGCATCCGTTGCCGACAGCAATACCCGTTTCTTCAAGGCAGGCAACTGTCCGATAATTTCCGCCATCTCGTCGTGAAAACCGAATTCAAGGCATTTGTCGAATTCATCTATCACCAATGTGGTTACAAAGCGGGTATCGAAGTTCTGCTTCCGCAAATGGTCGTTCATACGGCCGGGAGTGCCGATGATAACGGCAGGGTTGATGCCCCTCATCGTACGGTGCTCGTCCATTGCCGGACGTCCGCCGTAGCAGCTCATCGCCTTGAAAGGGACGTTCATCGACTTGAATACGTTTTCTATCTGCAAGGCAAGCTCGCGCGACGGTACGAGCACCACCGCCTGTACGCCCTGTACATCGGCTTTGAGCGATTGCACCAGCGGCAGCAGGAATGCCAGTGTCTTGCCCGACCCCGTGGGCGACAACAGGACGAGGTCCTTATCCGATTGATAGGCATCCCGCGCTGCTTCCTGCATCGGGGTGAGTTGCTCTATCCGTAAGTTACGAAGTATGTCAGATTGTTCCATAAAGTACTTTGGTTTAATGGAGCAAAGATACGAAAAGATTGGCGGAAAACGAGGTGATGGTTTATAATGTTTGCCCACGCACGCTGCCAACCGTTTTCCGCCGATGTACTAAAAAGCCAGAACGGCACGTACCCGGTTAGACGTAAGGTCCTTACGGTCCATATTCACATTGCCGCTAAGCATATAGACCATGAACGCAATCTTTTCATTGTACCGATATGACGAGGATGACCAGTAAACCGCCCCTGCCACCTTTTCGGCATCTATGCCCGATACAGACAAGGCGGACAATTTTTCATTGACCGTATCAATATTACTGCCGGGACTGTCTGTACCGCCATACGTACCGGAGTCCGTCCAAGCGGACTGCCAGCCCGAACAAAGAGTGGAAAGCTCGCGAACGGAAGGAAAATACCAACCGCTGCTGCCGGCAGGAGCAGGATTGGCAGTGGCATATTCAGCCACCAATCCGTAGGCTTCGATGAGATTGCCGCTATGACTGTCTTTTTCATTCCATTCTTTCATTTGCAATGTATTGCCATATCCGCATATATCATTCGCATCGGCAACGCTCATACCGGTCGGAGTATAGTTTCGCTGCCAATAAGTACGGTTGCCCGCATCTTTCAAGGCAACCACCAGCCCGTGAATATCATCCGACTTATAATTATCAGCGTTACCGCCACCTAATATTTCCTTCAAATGGCTATCCTTTGCCACAATATCGCCTACATAAAAGACGATGCCGACAGGAATCCTATCGGGATTACCGCTGATGATCTGACCCGAAACAGAACCGTCGCTATAATAGTAATCACCGGATTTGGGAACAGTCAGGGCACGAGTGGAAACCGTTTTACCACCATCCTGCCCTACAAGAGTCACTTCCAAAAGGGCACTTCCGTCCTCCCCTATGCCCACGGGCATTGTCACAGTTACTTTCGCGTCTCCTTTGTAACTGCCGTCAGCATTGAAAGTCGGCTTTGTTACAGCGACCTGCCACGAGCCTGTAGCTGCGCGAGTCTGAATATCCGTATTCGCATCCTTACTGATGATTTGAGCCATAATGGCGGTATAGTCGTTCTTGGAAAAAGCATCAGGAAGTACAAGAGGAATCTCCGTCACCTTGTGGGTAACAACCAGTGCGGCATTCCGTACAGCTTTCGCATCATCACCGATATAAAAAGTCCGGTAAAGGGGAAATGAAATTTCCGTATCGGTTTCTTTTCCATCGGCATCGGTATTGGTTATGATAACAATGACCGGGTCGCTGCTATCATCAACCTTGATAGAGCAGGAAGTGCCGTTTACTCCGTTCGTACCGTCTTTACCCACAGCCTTTACTCCCGTGGGCATCCAGTTAGTAGCGTTGTCGGTGGATATTTCCCATTCATTATTATCTGCATTAATCCGGACTTGCGGGGCAATGGCATCATCACCTTTTACTCCTGCATCCCCCTGTTTTCCCTGTTCACCTGTGACACGCAGGGGGCTACCGTTACCGTCTTTTATATAATCACCGTCAAGTGTCCAGTAATAGATGCCGTTGTCTTCTTTGACACCGATATCAGGCGCATTACCCGGTATTCCGGTAGCACCTGTCTCCCCTTTATCTCCTTTGACACCGTTCTTTATGGTTATGGCTCCACCCTTCATGAAGTTTATCACGTAGCCGGTTCCGTCGGCCAATTCGCTGACACTTGTCACATAGTCATTATCCTCAAGGGCGGAGAAAAGATTTTGCAGACTCGCAATTTGTCCTTTTATTGCCCTTTGCCACTCTTCCAGAGCAGAAAGGCGGGTGTCAAGTTCTGCTTGTTTGGCACGTATTTCATCAAGGTCTTGCTTGGTGCAATTGCATAAAGCAAATGTTGCGGCAAGCAACAGGAATAGAATCTTCTTCATAAGTATAAGTTTTAATTTAATATGGGTTTTAATCAAATGAACGGTTTCTGTCATTTCAAAGTCCAGAGTATGCCGAATTGGGGCATCCACAGGACATTATGGCGTGTATGCCCGTAAGGTGTAGTGATACCATCGAATTTATTATCGGTCATCCACAGGAAGCTGTTCTTCAGTTGCAGACTCCAATCGGAAGCGATACGATAACGGAAACTCAAGGCTCCGCCTAAACCGAGAGAAACCGTATTCGGCCGGGTAATTCCATTGGAAAACCGGGTGTCGGTCGCCTTATTATATATGTCGGCTTTGAAGAATTGCCCATAGACGGTAGGAGTCAGAACAGCCTGGAACCGGCTGTACAAGGCACGGACACCAAGAAAACGATTGAAATATATATCCAAACCCAAACCTATATTTACTACGGATATTTTAGAGTAAAGTTCTTTGTAAGGTCGGGAGCAGTCAGTTCCGTCAGAATAGGCCGTCATACCGGAAGGAGAGAGTTGATAATGCTGTGCATAGTCCCGCGCACCTGCCTTGCCCTGTGCATAGTCTGCAGAAAGATTTGCCCCAAAGAAATCGGAGAAACGGTAATCAGCTTGTAGGCCTGCGGATATGCCAATGTAGGTTTTATCGGCAGACATGGAAAGCATATCACCCCAAAAGAAAGGAATACCGATGTTCAAACCAAGAGTCCAGCCTCGAAAGGAAAAGGTTACACTTGAATCGGATACGTTTGCGGATGTGGAGAGAGGAGATTCCACGTTGCGATCCGAATAACAGTTGTCAGTAACTGCCGGGGCTTCGTAAAGGTCTACTTTGGAAGTGCAAAGTTCTACTTTAGAAGTGTAAAGTTCTACTTTAGAATCACTACATTTCACATTGTCATTTAAAGAAGAGCCAGGCATTCTTTCTCCCATCACCGGCAGATCATCAACCGCTTTATCTTCCGGCAACACAATGCGTACAAACACTACATCATCCGCTTTCCCGTTGTCGCCCGTGAAGTTTGTAGTATGAAAACAATCTTCACACAAGCCGTTACGCACTATCATTTCCGCTTTTACGCGGTTGCTGCGTTCACGTACAAGACGGCGGTTCTCTTTAGCGACCGATGCAGACCGGCAGAAACCGCTGACAAATACAGGGATATTCCCTGCAAGAATATCTTTCTGATGCTGTTTTAGCAGAGCAGATAATCTTTCCAGCTCTGCACTGTTTTCCTTGTAGGGGACGTAGAACATTCCCTGTTCAGGAACGAAGCGGAATGTGTACAGGCTGTCTCTTTCAGCTCCCTGCATTACAATGTAGGGTGAAAATGATAAAAGTACAGCCAGTAGCATTACCGGCAATGCGGCAAATAGCCGCGCCGATGATGCTGTCAGTAATTTCGTCAGGATACAAATGGAGATGCGTTTTCTTTTCGTCATGTGCCATATTATTAAGTTAAACATACAAAAAACGTGAGTCGCTGTATCTGTTTATCCTACAATCAGGCCTTCGCATTGCCCAGTACTTGGATAAACAACAGCCACTCACGCCATTTTGTATATAGATACGACACTCCCGTATATCCCGGAAGAGAAGTAGATATATAACACAGACGTGAGCGTTGTTGTTATCATCTTCAAGTACTTTTCAAAGTTGCGAAGTTTGATTGTAGAAGATAATTTCAATAACGCTTCTTAAAAAACAACAGTTCCATTGCACCCAACGGGACTGCTGCAAAGATAAACAGTTTTTTGTCAGCAATAGCAGGATGGTATGCTTTTTATTTCACTATTTTTTTGAAGATGCACGAAAGATAAGGTTAGCTATTTTTTTGAGAGCAAAAAGAAGAACAACACGGACTTTCTGCACTGCATGAAGTATATTACAATTTATCCCGGTCAAACTCCCGATTTATCCCGGTTAAACTTCAAGTTTATTGAGGATAAATTTTGAGTTTAACAGGGATAAACAAAGGGTACCCACTGGAAAAACAATCAGTATGTACTGAAGAAAAAAACACATGTGTAGAAAAAGAGCCGGTACAGACGGAGAAAAAACAATGGCAGCAATATGGCTGACTTAAAGTTCCTCTACCACCCAACGCTCGATATTGCGCGTAGTATTACTGAAATTCACCCCTATCTTGAGTACCTTGCGGCTGTCCGCTGCAAAAGGCAGTGCGTACTGCTTGTCGTTAATCTGCTGCAAAGCCTCTTCCGCAGTGCCGTTCAGTTTGAATTCCATTACATAAACGTACTTGTCGGTTTGCAGTACAAGGTCTATCCTGCCCTGCGAAGTGTGATACTCCGCTTTTACATAGAAACCCACCAGTTTGAAAACGATGAAGAGCACATTCTGATAGTGCAGCTCCAGTTCTTTCACCAATTCGTAGGGAGTATCGGCAAAGAAACTTTGCAGGCGGCGGAAGAAAGCATCGGGCTCTCCTCTCTCTATTTCCTGTACAAACTTTTGTATTTCAAACGGTGCTTCAATCTTGTTGAAACGTGTATAGTAAGGTATGAGGAATCTAACAAAACCTTCTTCCACCTCACGATTGGGAAAGCCGAGACGATAAATTCCAAAACGTTCATCATACCCCTTTATCGTGAGATAACCGCTCTGGAAAATTACGGGCAACGGTTCCTCATCCCCATAAATACTGTTCAGCACATCGGCATACGTTTCGGCATGCGCCATGTGTTCCAGGTCGTAATGGTAGCGTTTCAACAGTTCTATCAGGTAGGTGGGTGTTCCCGTCTCGAACCAGTAACTGCCGAATTTCTTATATTTAAAAGTATTCAGTAAGCTGAAAGGGTTGTAGATACCTTCGGTGTTCTCTACGAAATGATAGCCGTCATATCTCCGCTTCAACTCGGCACAGGCTTCCTCGTAGGTCATTTTCTGAGCGTCTGCCAACTCGTGAAGCTCTTCTTCAAGATTATCGTGAATCTCCTGTCCGGTTATTCCGCAAAGACCGACATACATTTCCTGCATGGAAATATCATCCAGGTTATTCAAGTCACTGAATACGCTGATCTTGCCGAATTTAGTGACCCCGGTAAGGAAAGCCAGTTTGATACAGCCGTCCATCGTTTTAAGCACACCGTAGAAAGGTTTCAGCGTGTTGCAGTATTCCTTTTGCAGTTCCCCGTTGCCGATAGCCTGGAGCATCGGTTTGTCGTATTCGTCCACAAGGATTACCACACGCTGCCCTGTCTGCTCGCAAGCACGCTTGATGATTCCGGCAAAGCGCAAAGAGTATGTACGTTCGGAAACATCGGCGCCATAAAGTTTTTCCCATTCGGAAAGGTTCTTCTCCAGTATATTACCCAGACTTTCGGGCGTATCATACCGTTCGATGTTCAAGTCCAGATGCAAAATGGGATGTTCTGTCCAGTCTTTCTCCAGTTTCTCGATGGCCAGTCCCTTGAACAATTCCTTTTTCCCTCGAAAGTAGGCCTCTAAGGTGGAGATCAGAAGACTTTTGCCGAAACGGCGCGGACGGCTGAGGAAGTAGTAACTGCCGGTCTTGGCCAACTGATAAACCCAAGCGGTTTTATCAATATAGAAATACCCGTCTTTGCGGATTTTCTCGAAGTTCTGTATTCCGATAGGATATATTTTATTGCTCATACCGTCCACTGTTTTTAGATTACGATAAAGCAAAGATACTCATTTCTTTCGAACCGCCTCTATCCTATACCCATAAAAAAACTCCGGCAAGAGCCGCAGCCCTGCCGGAGTTTCTTCACTATTTTACTATTATGTGTCTTTGACAACACCGTTTCCTTATCCGCCGAAGTTGTCGAACATCAGGTTCTGAGCCGGAACGCCGAGGTCGTCGAGCATCTTCTCAACGGCTTTGGACATCGGGCCGGGACCGCACATGTAGTATTCGATGTCTTCGGGAGCTTCGTGGTCTTTCAGGTAAGTCTCGTAGATTACGTTGTGTACGAAGCCCGGAGTATACTTCACGCCCGCTGCATCGGCTGCCGGGTCGGGACGGTCCAGTGCAAGGTGGAACTTGAAGTTGGGGAAATCCTTTTCTATCTGCAGGAAGTCTTCCAGATAGAACACCTCGTTGAGGGCACGCGCGCCGTAGAAGTAGTTCATCACACGGTCGGTTGTGTGCAGCGTCTTCGTGAGGTGCATAATCTGCGCACGCAACGGAGCCATACCTGCACCACCGCCAATCCACATCATCTCCTTCTTGGAGTCGAAAATCGGGTGGAAATCTCCGTAAGGGCCGCTCATCGTTACCTTGTCACCCGGTTTCAAGGTGAAGATGTAAGAGGAAGCGATACCCGGCATCACATCCATGAAGCCCGGACCCTGGTCTTTCGGCTTGAAAGGCGGAGTGGCGATACGTACCGTCAGCATGATGCGGTCGCCCTCTGCAGGATAGTTAGCCATGGAGTAGGCACGGATGGTTTCTTCGTCGTTGCGGCACTTCAAGCCCAGCAGACCGAATTTCTCCCATGCAGGCAGATATTCCTCGCCGATAAGAGACTTGTCGATGTCCTTGTCGTAATCCATGGAGAATTTAGGAATCTTAATCTGCGCATAAGAACCGGGGATAAAGTCCATGTGCTCGCCTTTGGGCAATGCCACGATAAACTCTTTGATAAACGTAGCCACGTTCTTGTTGGAGATAACCTCGCACTCCCACTCTTTGACGCCGAGTACGGACTCGTCGATTTTGATGCCCATGTCGCCCTTCACCTTCACCTGGCAGCCCAGACGCCAGTGGTCCTGAACCTGCTTACGGCTGAAGTGAGGTATTTCGGAAGGCAGAATCTCGCCGCCGCCCTCTACAACCTGGCATTTGCACTGTCCGCAAGAGCCCTTGCCACCGCAAGCAGAGGAAAGGAAGATGCCGTTGACAGACAGCGTATTCAGCAGCGTCGAACCGGAAGCGACTTCCAGTTCCTTTTCGCCGTTGATAGTCAATTTCACATTACCGGATGGAACCAAGAAATTCTTGGCTACCAACAGAATAACCACAAGCAGCAGAACAACCACGAGGAATACTCCAATGCTTGCTAATATCAAATTCATATCCATTGTCTTATTCCTTTCTTTTAGATGTTCAAACCAGAGAAACACATGAATGCCATTGCCATCAGACCTACCGTGATGAAGGTAATGCCCAGGCCTTTCAGCGGAGCAGGTACATCAGAGTAAGCCATCTTCTCGCGGATGGCAGCCAGACCCACGATGGCCAGCAACCAGCCGATACCCGAACCCAGTGCATAGGAAACGGCATCGGCAACGCCACCGATAAATTTAGGATCGCTCTCGCCCACGTTGATGCGCTGCTGCATGAAGAGTGACGCACCCATAATGGCACAGTTCACGGCAATCAGCGGCAGGAAGATACCCAGTGAAGCGTAGAGCGAAGGGCTGAAACGTTCCACAATCATCTCCACCAACTGCACGATAGCGGCAATCACGGCAATGAAAAGAATAAAGCTCAGGAAGCTGAGGTCGACGCCTTCAATGATGGCATCGGGACCCAGTACTTTCGTTTGCAACAAGTAGTTGACCGGCAGCGTCACCACCAACACGAAAGTTACGGCGATACCCAGTCCTACGGCAGTCTTTACATTCTTTGATACGGCCAGATAAGAGCACATACCGAGGAAGAATGCAAATATCATATTGTCCACAAAAATGGAGCGGACGAATAAACTTAATAAATGTTCCATAATTCTTTTAATTAAGAACTAAGAACTAAGAATCAAGAATCTCCATACAGTGACGGCACAATCTTCATTCCTCATTCCTCATTCTTCATTTATATTACTTTTCCTGCAATTCTTTATGGCGTGCGCGTTGATACCAGATAATGCAGGCACAGAGAATCAGTGCCATGGGCGGCATCAGCATCAAGCCGTTGTTTACATAACCGATCTTCTGCAAAGGTTCGTAGTTCAGGATGTTGAAACCGAGCAACGTACCCGAACCCAGCAACTCGCGGAAGAAAGCCACGATAACCAGAATCTTGGCATATCCCAAACCGTTGCCCACACCGTCGAGGAAAGACTCCCACGGACCGTTCTGCATGGCAAATGCTTCCAGACGTCCCATAAGGATACAGTTTGTGATAATCAGACCTACATATACGGAAAGCTGTACGCTTACATCGTAAGCAAAAGCTTTCAGAATCTCACTTACAATCGTTACCAATGCGGCAACTACCACCAACTGGACGATGATACGGATACGGTTGGGGATGGTCTTGCGCAACAATGAAATCACTACATTGGAGAATGCCGTAATCACCGTTACGGAAAGCCCCATCACGATAGCCGGTTCCAGCTTGGCGGTAACGGCCAAGGCAGAACAGATACCCAGCACCTGTACGGTAACGGGGTTGTTCAGTCCAAGCGGAGTAGAGAATACTTCTTTATTCTTTTTTGAAAACAATGCTCCCATATTCTTATTTCTCCTCATTATTATTGGTTAAAAAGTTCTTGTAGCTGTTCAGACAGGTTTTCAGCATGGCATCCACGCCCACAGAGGTGATAGTACCGCCTGAAATGCCGTCTACCTGATAGTCCGGTTTCTCTACTTTTCCGTTCTTCACAACGCCGAGGGCAATTTCACCGTTCTCCAGTGTCTTCTTGCCCGGAAATTCTCCCTGGAACTGAGGGGTTGCGATTTCCGCACCCAGACCCGGGGTTTCGCTGGCATGAGAGAAGTAAACGCCGTAAACGGTATCCTTGTCGCTGTTCAGGGCCACATACCCCCAGATAGCACCCCAAAGACCTGCACCGTAAACGGGGAATACATATTTCGTCTCTCCGTCCACTTCGGCCACAAACACGTGCAGACGGTGGTTTTCCTTGGCTTCTTTCTCGTAAGCGGTGGCAAATGCGCCGGTGTTCTCGGTCAGCGTACCGTCCTCGTTCATCAGCATATCGCCCTTGATGTACTTATTATATTCTGCATCGGCATCCTCTACATTCTTGATGTTGAGGGCGGCAAGAATCTGCTTCTTCGTATCCAGCTCCACGTTCTTGTTCTGAGTGGCACGCAGAGAAGAACTTACGAATGCCAGCAGGAATGCAACGATAACAACCATTACCGAAGCATAAATGATAGTATAACTATTACTATTGGTATTCATTTCTTTTCCGGTATTTAATTGTTAGACTTGATTGCACGTTTCTCGCGACGGCTGATGTTACCCTGTACCACACAGTAGTCAATCAGCGGAGCGAAGATATTCATCAGCAGGATGGCAAGCATCATGCCTTCGGGATAACCGGGGTTCAGCACGCGGATGATGATAGCCATTGCGCCGATAAGGAATCCGAAGATGTACTTACCTGTTTCCGTACGGGCAGAAGTTACGGGGTCGGTAGCCATAAATACGGCGCCGAAGCAGAAACCACCCAGCACGAGATGTTCGTACCACGGCATGTTGGCCATTGCAGTGTCCGGACCGATGGTGTTGAACACCCAGCCCATGAATGCACCGCCCACGAACACGGAGAACATCGTTTTCCAGCTTGCGATGCCCGTCCACAGCAGCAGGATGGCGCCGAGGGCGATGGCAATGACGCTGGTTTCACCGATGGAGCCCGGAATAAGGCCGGTCACCATGTCCCACGAGAACTCCGGATAAGCGCCCGCAGTAGCGGCTGCTCCCAGCGGAGTGGCAACGGTGAGCCCGTCTACCGTCTGTCCCAAACCGAAGATGCTGTCGCCCGATACCCAAACGGCATCACCGGACATCTTCGTAGGATAGGCGAAGAACAGGAAGGCACGCGTAATCAGGGCAACGTTGAACACGTTCATACCCGTACCGCCAAATACTTCCTTGGCAAAGATTACGGAGAATGCAGTGGCCACCGCCAGAATCCACAACGGACAGTCTACCGGCACAATCATCGGAATCAAGATACCCGAAACCAGAAAACCTTCCTGAATTTCTTCCTTCTTCCACTGGGCCACAACGAACTCGATGCCCAGACCCACTACATAAGATACAATGATTTTAGGCAATACAGCCAGGAAACCGTAAGCGAACATTTCCCAGAAACCGCCGGCAGCACCGGTGGCGTGGAAATGCTGGTAACCTACGTTATACATACCGAACAGCAGCGCCGGCATCAACGCAATAACCACCATCGACATGATGCGTTTGCTGTCGATAGAGTCGTGAATATGCGTTCCCGATTTCGCAGTGGTGTTGGGCACGAACAGGAATGTCTCGAAGCCGTCGAACACCGAACGAAATGCGTGGAATTTGCCGCCCTCTTCAAAGTTCGGCTTTATCTTGTCGAGATAATTTCTTAACGCTTTCATTTATTAAATTGATAATTGAGAATTGAAAATTGAGAAATAGGCTGCGCCGTATATACTTGGCAGGTTATATCGCAATGTTTCAACCGTCATTTTTTTATTTTTAATTTTTAATTCTTAATTTCCTAAGCCATTTCGGCACGGAGCATGTCGAGACCGGCACGAACAATACGCTGGACTTCCACTTTGGAAGAGCATACGAATTCGCAGAGCGCAAAGTCTTCGGGAGCTACTTCGTAGATGCCCAGAGCTTCCATGCGGTCGATGTCTCCCGCGATGATGGCCTTCAGCAGATATTCGGGGTAGATGTCCATGGGGAACACGCGGTCGTATTCGTTGGACATAATCATATGGCGTTCGCCACCCTTGATACGGGCGTCGATTACATATTCTTTCTTACCCATCAGCCAACTGAAATAAGAGCGGTTGACACTGAACTGATTGAAACGCGGCATAATCCAACCCAGCATTTCATGGATTTCATCTCCTTCGGGGATTACGGAGAGCTGGCTGTCGAAAGCGCCGAGGAAACCGTTGGGGGCAACTTTCTTACCCGTCAGCACATTACCGCTGATGTAGCGCAGGTCTTTGTCGGTGGTTACATTGCCTTTGAAAACGTTGGTGAGCAATGCGCCTACACGCAACTTGCAGTATGCGGGTTTCAGCACTTCACTGCCTGTTACGGCTACGGTGCGGGTGAGGTCTACGCGACCGGTGTTCATCAAACGGCCGATAAAGATTACGGCTTCCGCGCCGATGGTCCATACCGTCTCGCCTTTCACTATGGGAGAGATGTGGTTGATTTGTACACCTACGTTACCTGCCGGATTAGGCCCGTCGAATGCGGTAAGGGTAACGTTCTTTGCCTGCACAAGTGCGGCTGCTTTTTGTTTTACACTGATACTCAGATAGGTTTTTGCCATGCGGGACAAAGCATCAAGTCCTGTCTGGAAGTTTGCTTCCTCGCCCTTCAGGACGAACTCGAAGTCGGGAGCCAGCGGGTTGCTGTCGAAAGCGGAGATAAAGATTGCTTTCGGCGTCACCGTCGGGTCGGCGATTACGTCGTACGGACGTTGGCGGATAAAGGCGAACATACCGGCTTGCAGCAATGCGTCCTTTACTTCCTGTGCGCTCATCTTGGACGGGTCCATCTTGCCGAACTCCTCGTAGTCCTGCTCAGCGGCAGCCTCTACCACGATGTTCAGCACCTTACGACGTGCACCGCGTTCCACGCTCGTCACTACGCCGCTTACGGGCGAAACAAATTTCAATTCAGGATGATTCTTGTCGATAAACAAGGGTCCCCCGGCCATCACATACTCCTGTTCCTTCACCACCACTTTCGGAGTGATACCCGTAAAATCATCGGGAACCAACGAGTAGAATCCCGGCTCTTTCACAGACATAAACTCTTCGGCAGCTTTGCCTTTCAGGTTGATGTCAAGGCCTTTGCGTAACTTAATTACATTTGCCATGCGTTTATATAAAATAATGGTTTCATTAATTTGCCCGCAAAAGTAGCAAAAAAGAATGTGAATAAAGAGCAAAAAAGAAAGGAATTACGGAGAAATTTCCGTAATTCCTTTCGTTAACGAACACGAGGGTAGGGATTAGCGGTTAGTGATTAGCGATTAGCGATGAACGGTTGGGAATGGATATCCTGCAGAGTTATAGCGCAGCCTACTAATCACTAACCACTAACCACTAATCGCTAACCACTAACCGCTAATCGTTTGCAAACATCGGGTCCCATGCCGGCAGGCGGACGGGCTTTTGTTTGAGGAGTTCCATTATCTTGGCAGGGACGTATTTGGTTTCCACTACCAGGCGGAACATGTATTCGTCGAACCATTCGTCCGTCATGATGAGGTGGCCTTTGTAGCCGCTGTCAGCGCCCCAGCTGTTTTCGACCATCCATTTGACGGGTTTTCCGTCTTTGTCCAGGTCTACCGCCATCAGTGTCATGGCGTGGGAAGAGCCGCTGGAGAAGGTTTGGATGCGTTGTTTCTTGTCCATTCCGAAGGTAGTGCCCATGAGCGATTCATAGTCATAGTTTTTCACATCGAGCAAGCCGCGTTCCGAATTCAGGAATTTGCCCACGTCGCAGGAGAAATACATCATGGTACTGTCTTTCAATGAAGCGATAGCCATTTGCTTGATATCCTCTACGGGCAGGTTTACGTACGTCCAGTTCTTACCGTCGTAGCGGTGGCGGTCGTAGTCAATCTCATAGCATTTGTAATACTCGCGACTGGGGTCGTTCATCAGCATCACGTAGTTGGTGAGCAGTTGTTTGTCACCGTATTTCTCAAGGAAAGACATCGGGGTATGATGCTCCGTCTCCACCGGATTGCCTTGGGCATCGGTACGCACATAGTCGAATTCCGTAGGCGGAACACCCAGGTTCAGCACCAGCATGCGATAGACAGTGCCCAACATGGCGGTTTTCTCTTTCTCCAGAGCGGCAGGCTTGGCGCCTTCGGCAGCAAGGTTGCGGAGCTGGAGGGCGTACTCTTTCAGTTTCAAAGAGATGAGATTAGCCATACGGGCGGTATTCTCGCTGCTGTTCGTCTCCGGCATGGCAGATTTGGGCACAAGGCCGTATTTGGAAACGATGTCCGCCACTCCGGTGAATGTGCCGCCGTCGCTCAACGGATGTTTCAGCAGCCATTCCACCGTCTTGTCGTCCAACGGTTTGTCGGCAGTGTCGATGATGCCTTGCAGGAAGAGATTGGATTTCTCCAACTGGTCCCAGAAGAAAGGATATATCTCCGAGAATTCGAAAGCCGGGAAACCATAACGTGCAAGGGCCTTGGCACGCATTACATTTAGCCCGGTGAACAGCCAGCAACGGCCGGAAGACTTCTGGTCGGTGATGCCTTTGGAATCCACCTTGATAGAAAAATGGGTATCCATATCCTGCATATTCTCCTGGTTGAGCGCCAGCTTGCGGATGTCGTTGTTGCCGATGGCATTGCGCAACGCCTTGTCGGAAGGCGTACCTTGATAACTCTGTTGAATCTGGCCGAGCATGGCAGGGCTTATCCCGCCCTTGCCGTCCTGCGCCTGCACCGAAAGCAGTGCGGCGCCGAAAACAATTACAGATAAAATACGTTTGTTCATTTCATTATTTGTTATGTATGTTCGATATTAAACAAGATGATAAACAGATACTTTCACCACAAAGCAGACAAAGCATACAGAGTATTCTCTTATGTCTAAGAACTTTGCATTCCCCATCTAAAAGCCTTGACAAAGCAAATGTAATGTCTTTTTTGATAATTTTAGTGCCCTCTTTAGATTTATTATCTATTCTATTCAAAACCAATTCAAATAAAATAGTTTTCTTTGCAGCCATATTCGTACGATATGAGAAAATACATACTGAGTATATTTACTCTGATACTGATACTGACGACTGTTTCAGCACAAGAGCAGACCGTTACAGCTACCAACGACACCACTCCCGCACTGACCAAAAAGGAATTGCGCAAACAAAGGGTAGCCCGCAGAAATTTCCATTATAACATATTGGGCGGCCCCAGTTATACGCCCGATTTCGGCGCACTGATAGGCGGAAGCGCGCTGATGACTTTCCGTATGAATCCAAGCGACACCACACAGTTGCGTTCGGTGCTGCCCATGTCCATAGCCTATATGTTCAAAGGCGGCGTCAACCTGATGGTAAAGCCGCAGCTCTTCTTTAAAGGCGACCGCTTCCGCATCTTCGGAAAGTTTGTCTACAAGAATACGGAAGACAACTTCTACGGTATCGGTTACGGCACGAACAAAGATTACGTCCGAAGCGACAGTACCAGCAAATACCGTTACAGCGGCATACAAATCAACCCGTGGTTCCTGTTCCGCCTGGGAGAAAGCAACGTCTTTGCCGGCCCGCAGGTAGACATCAACTACGACAAGATAACCGACCCTGCCAAACATCTCATCGAAGAGCCCGACTACGTGGCAGCCGGCGGTACGGCCAACGGCTACAAGAACTTCAACGCCGGTCTCGGTTTCCTCCTCACTTACGACAGCCGCGACATTCCCGCCAACGCCTACAAGGGTATATACCTGGATTTCCGGGGCATGATGTACAGCAAGGCTTTCGGCAGTGACAACAACTTCTACCGTCTGGAACTGGACTACCGCCAGTACAAGTCCGTAGGCCACCGCAAGGTATTCGCCTGGACCGCGCAAAGCAAGAACGTATTCGGCAACGTCCCCCTCACCCAATACTCCCTGACCGGAACGCCTTTCGACCTGCGCGGCTACTACATGGGACAGTATCGCGACAAATCCTCGCACGTTGTCATGGCCGAATACCGCCAGATGATAAACACCGACCGCAGCAACTGGATAAAACGCCTGCTGCATCACATCGGCTTCGTGGCCTGGACCGGATGCGGTTTCATGGGCCCCACCATGGGCAAGATTGAAGGCGTATTGCCCAACTACGGTGTAGGTCTGCGCATCGAAGTCCAACCCCGTATGAACGTGCGTCTGGACTTAGGCAAAAATACCGTAAACGACCAGACGCTGTTCTATTTCAATATGACGGAAGCATTTTAAATAACTGACGGGCAGCCGTTAGCGCCATACGGCATAATAAGACAGTCTGCCCGTCAGCAATCATCCACCGTTTACCTGCCAATCACTAATAAATTCTTCCTTTTTCTTGCACCGCCAAAAGATTATCCATATTTTTGGGCATTAATCCCCCTGCTCCCGAAATAGAAATATAAGAATCTGATACGGATGAAAATTTGCGAAACTGTCTTTTGGATAAGTTTACTCGTTATATTCTATACATATATAGGCTATGGAATGCTCCTTTATGTCCTGGTCAGACTAAAGGAATGTTTTCGTCAAACACCTCCCCCGCCCCTGCCGGCAGACTGCATGCTTCCCGAACTGACGCTATTCATTACTGCCTATAATGAAGAAGATGTCGTAGACGATAAGATGCGCAACAGCCTTTCCCTGGACTATCCGGCAGACAAGCTGCACATACTCTGGATAACGGACGGCAGCAACGACCGCACCAACGAACGTCTCTCGCACTGGCCGCAAGCCACCGTGCTTTATCAACCCCAAAGAGAGGGAAAGACCGCTGCACTGAACCGCGGCATCCGGTTCGTCACCACCCCGCTTGTGGTATTCACCGATGCCAATACACACCTCAACCGTGAAGCATTGCGCGAGATTGTACGCGCATTCGCCAATCCCAAAGTAGGCTGTGTGGCCGGAGAGAAGCGCATCGCCTTACAGGACAAAGACAATGCTGCATCCGGCGGCGAAGGCCTTTACTGGAAATACGAGTCCGCCCTCAAGCAACTGGACTCCCGCCTCTACTCTGCCGTAGGAGCAGCCGGAGAGTTGTTTGCCATCCGTCGCGAGCTGTACGAGGAGATGCCTGCCGACACACTGCTGGACGACTTCATCCTCTCCCTGCGCATTGTGATGCGCGGATATACCATCGCTTATTGCGCCGATGCCTATGCCGTAGAAAACGGTTCGGCAGACATGCACGAAGAAGAAAAACGCAAAGTGCGTATCGCTGCTGGCGGCTTACAGTCCGTCTGGCGTCTGCGTGCATTGCTCAATCCGCTGCGCTACGGTGTGTTTTGTTTTCAATACATATCCCACCGCGTACTGAGATGGTCGCTTACGCCCGTACTGTTGTTCCTGCTGTTCCCCCTCAATACGATTCTCATTTTTACGTCAAACACCCCTCTGCTCTATGCCGTCATTTGGTTGCTGCAAGCACTGTTCTACTTCATGGCGAGCTGGGGGCATTACCTGTCAGCAAAACGTATCAAGAATAAAATACTCTTTGTTCCTTATTATTTTCTTTTCATGAACATTAATGTTGTCCGCGGCTTCAACTACCTGCGCAAACGGCGGGGGCAGGCCGGCGGCGCATGGGAAAAAGCACGGAGGGCATAAAACAAGAGAACTATGAAAAACATCCTGAAAAACGCGGAGAATGCCGAAAAGCTGCTGGAGCTGACATCGGACACCATGATTTTATTGGACAGAAACGGCATCTGCGTGGACATCGCAGTACATAACGCAGACTTGTGGTTTTTGAAAGAAAATCAGTTACTGGGCAGGAACATACTCCAACTGCTACCGTCTGTTACCTACCGGCAGGTTTACCCCGAATTCAAGAAAGTACTTGCGTACAAGGAAGTTTCCGCCCGGAACTACGAACTGACTATCGGCAGCGAGACCTACTTCTTTAAGTGCATCATGCGCCCCTACGAAGATATGGTGCTCTGCCAATACCGCGACATCACCGAACGTAGCCAGCGCAAACGGGAACTGGAAAAGAAAAACCACGAACTTAATGAAATACAGAAAGCCGCCCTCATCGGAAGATGGAAATACAACTCCGGCAGGCAATGCTTCTACTACACCGGTCACTCCGGTGTAATGTGCACTGCAGAGGAACAGGAAATTCCGCTTCAGGACTACACTATGTACATCCTGCCCGAGGATAGGGAAATATTCGGCAAGTGGCTGGCACAGAACCTTCAGGGAAATACAGAAAACAGCATAGACTACCGCATCCTTTTCAAGAAACGGATATTCTATATCCGCCTGAAAACCTTCTCGCACGAAACACTCCCCGACGGAACCGGCATTCTGGAAGGCTACATACAGAACATTACCGACATCCAGCAACGGCGCAATGACATCACCCTGCTGACACACGCCATCAATAACTCCACCGAAGACATATTTGCCGCCCGTGAAGACGGTACGCTCGTCTTTGCCAACCGCCGTTTCCGGGAGCATCACAACATCAGCATAACGGACGACGTCAGCACACTGAACATCTACCGGATAAACGCAAATGCACAACAAGACGAGAATTCCTGGCAAAGATTAATCAAGTCACTCAGAAAGGGAGAAAAACGTAACGGCTTCATCCTCTACCATCCCCTGCCCGAACACCCCGAAGTGCTGGCTATGGAAGGAAGTGCCTATTGGGTGACAAGCGACAAAGGCGAGGCCATCCTATGGGGATTCAGCCGGGACATCACCCAACGCATCAGGAACGAGCAGCAAATCAAACGGTTCAGTCAGATTCTGGACAAAACCATTGAAAACCTGCCTGCCGGTATCGTTGTCAAGGACATCCAAAGCGGCTTTAAATACCTGTACCGCAACCGCGAATCGTACAACCGCAACATCCCCCTTAAAGAGGCATTGGGCAAAGACGATTTCGACTTCTATCCTCCCGAGCTGGCACAAGAGAAGAGAAAGCAGGATGTTGAAATAGCCCGGACCGGAATCGAGAAGCATTGGATTACCGAAGAGCACGACCAGAACGGTAAATCCATCTTTCTGGACAAACGGAAGGTGCGTATTGAAAGCAACGACTTCCCACCCATCCTATTGAGTATCGAATGGGACATCACCGAAATGGAACGGATGAAACGGGAACTGCTCGTGGCCAAAGAGAAAGCGGAGACTTCCGACCAGTTGAAATCGGCTTTCCTTGCCAATATGAGCCACGAGATACGTACCCCGCTCAACGCCATCGTAGGCTTTTCCAGAATCATTGCCGAGAGCACCGATGCCGAAGAGCGGCAAAACTACTACGACATCGTGGAAGCCAACAACGAAAGACTTCTGCAACTGATAAACGAAATCCTGGACCTCTCCAAGATTGAAGCAGGCATCGTAGAATTCACCATCACCCCGGTGCGCCTGCACCCGCTCTGCAAGGAAATACACGACGCACTGAAATTCCGCTGTCCCGAAGGTGTGGAGCTTGTTTACGAAGCCTCGGACGAGGAGATTACCGTTGAAGGCGACAAGAACCGCATCTTCCAAGTTATATCGAACCTCATCGGAAATGCCTTCAAATTCACCACAAGAGGCAGCGTTGGCTACGGATACCGCCGCAAAGGAAACGGAATAGAATTTCACGTCAGCGACACCGGCATCGGCATCCAAACTGACAAACTGGCAAAGGTCTTTGAACGCTTTGTAAAGGTGAATACCTTTGCGCAAGGCACAGGATTGGGACTGTCTATCTGCAAAACCATTATCGAACGATTGGGCGGAACCATCTCCGTCTGTTCGGAAGTGGGGAAAGGAACGACTTTTACCTTTACCCTGCCTCTGGCAAAAGACAAAAGGGAAACGGCGGAAGACCAGAACCCTCTATCCGAAACCAGCTTCAACACTCCCAGCAATGCAGAAACAGGCAACAATACTTACGACCCTGATGAAGAAACACACGAACACCAAGCGACACAAACAGCCGGAGCATCCCGGGACACCCGGCAGCCCACTATCCTGATAGCCGAAGATACGGACAGCAACTACATCCTTGCCAAAGCAATATTAGGAAAGTCATACCACCTGGAACGCGCCAAGGACGGCATGGAAGCCGTAACCATGTTCGAGGAGCTGCATCCGGATCTAATTCTGATGGATATGAAAATGCCCAACCTCAACGGACTGGACGCAACGAAAATCATCCGCGAGCTTTCGCCCGGGATACCCATCATAGCTCTTACCGCCTATGCCTACGAACATGACAGACAAGCGGCTCTCGATGCAGGATGCAATGATTTCCTGATAAAGCCCTATACGCAGGAGATATTGAAAGAACTGATAAATAAATACCTGAAACAAACAGGTGTGTCAAGCCCGGATAGGCCTTGACACACCCTTACCAATCATTATGCAAAGATATCGCTCCGCTGGATATACGCTATGACGTCTCCCTTATTGACGTTGGCGCCTTGCTGGGCACATACCTCCACAACACGGCCCGTAAAGCCGGTCATTACCTTTTCGTACTCGCCCCACGGTGTAGAGACATAGCAGAACACCTCATCGTGCTGATACTTACGCCCGATAAACGGCGCTGAGGACGGACCTTCCACGGAAACCTCCCAAAGCACCTGCCCTTTGGACGGGGCTATGATAGGATCGGCTTTGGCGCGTTTCAGCTTCTTTATCTCCTCTTCCGAATATCCGCTCTTTGCCATGGAAGCGTCCTTTACGCGCTCCAGCTCGTCGCGGAAACGCTTCTTGGCAACGCCCGACTTATAGTCACGGTACTGCCGGTCGTGCATAGCCAGCTCGAAGAGCTCCTCATCGTCCTCGCCATACTCCCATCCGTTTTCGTCCATCTCCTTGCGGTATTCGTCCAAAGCATCCGGATAGTTGGACTGCGGGTCTGTGTCAACAAATTCGTAACCTTTGGATTTGGCAAGCTCCACGATTTCGGGAGCCAGCTTACCCGGCAGGCGTCCGCTCTTGCCCAGAATCATATCCCACGTATGGTTGTCAATCATCGTCCAGCGTTCCTCGCCTTTCACCAGTTGCATCACGTTCATCAGCGCCACGTTCTTGACGTACTGGCTGAACGGAGTCACCAAAGGCGGATAACCCAGCTTGGGCCATACATATTCCACTTCATCAAAAAGCATTACCAGCAGGTCGTCTATGCTGAGTTCGGGCTGGTTCTTGCTTTTCAGTATCATGTTGATACCGGAGTGCACGCCTTTCAGGTCTGCCATCATGGAACCCATCATACCGCCCGGAAGTCCGCACTTCAGGAGCAGGGACGACATATGCTTGTTGGTGGGGTCGATAAAGTAACCGAGGAAGTCGTCTATGAATTCCTGCGTCATGGCACGTGCTTTCATATAGGCTTTCATGTTGATGTCGGGCACCTGGAAGCCTTTATCGCGCAGCATGGCCTGTACGGAAATAACGTCCGGATGCACCTTTCCCCATGACATGGGCTCCATAGCCACATCTATTATATCGGCGCCGTTCTCGCATACTTCAAGGATGGATGCCATTGAAAGTCCCGGACCGCTATGTCCGTGATACTGTATCAATACATCGGGATGCTTCTCCTTGATAGCCTTTGTCAGCTCGCCCAGCATACCCGGACGGCCGATGCCTGCCATATCCTTCAAACAGATTTCGGGTGCTCCCGCCTCAATGAGCTGGTCGGCAATGTGTGCATAGTACTCTACCGTATGCACGGGCGAATGAGTGATGCAGAGCGTTGCCTGCGGTATCATGCCTGCCTCGAGCGCATAGCGGATAGAAGGGATGATGTTGCGCGTTTCGTTCAGTCCGCAGAAAATACGGGTGATGTCCACACCTTGTGCATGCTTTACCTTATACATCAGGCGGCGTACATCGGCGGGAACGGGGTACATACGCAGCGCATTCAGTCCGCGGTCGAGCATGTGGGTCTGTATGCCTGCATCATTAAAGGGTTTGGTAAAGGCGCGTACTGCCTTGTTGGGGTTCTCGCCATAGAGAAGGTTCACTTGCTCGAAAGCTCCGCCGTTGGTCTCGACCCGGGCAAAACACCCCATTTCGATTATCAACGGTGCGATGCGTACCAACTGGTCCACTCGCGGCTGGTATTTACCGGACGACTGCCACATATCTCGGTAAACAAGACTGAATTTGATTTCTTTTTTCATTGTAATAGGTAATTAGCTATTTGTTCACTCGGTTAACTTGATATATACAAATATAAAGGATTATTCTGACATATAGTCAAAATAATCCCATAAATATTCACTTGAAAGATATGTTTTATATCATTTGGTAAATTGGGAAATAAGAAATTGAGGAACAAGGGACGCAACGTTTGACTTGAGACATCCAAAGTGGCACTTTAGAAGTCTAAAGTACTACTTGGCGATTCTAAAGTTCTACTTTAGACTGCCCGTATCGCACCCTGTCTTTTGCGGACTCTTTCTCTTCACACATTTTCTTTCACCTCACCGCTGTTTTCCTCTTTTTATCCGTCACACAATCCGCTATGCTCCTTAGAGAAACAGCCCCAAGAACTCCCGAAAGAATGCCGGGCAGAAACCGGACAGACTCTAAATGAAGTCCTTCAATTCTTCCTGCAGTTTCTGTCTTGTAAAGAAGATGCGGCTTTTTACCGTTCCGAGGGGGAGTCCGAGGCGTTCGGCAATTTCGCGGTATTTGAATCCGGAAACGTGCATGGAGAAGGGCACTTTATAATCGCGCGGCAATGAATTGACGATGCGGTGCATTTCTTTCAGGTCGTATGCGCCTTCGGTACTGGCGAAACCGGAATCCTGCGGCATGCTCAGGTGATACAGGTTATCGGTCTGGTCTACGAAAGTCTGTTCACGGACTATCTTCCGGTAGTTATTTATAAAGATGTTACGCATAATGGTATACATCCAACCTTTAAAGTTGGTGTCGGGTTCATATTTATCCTCATTGTCCAAGGCTTTAAGAGAGGTCTCCTGCAACAAATCATTCGCTTCTTCCCGGTCGGCCGTTAATTTGTATGCAAAGCGAAGCAGTTCTTCTTGCACGGCAAGTAAATCTTTTCTAAAACTGTAAGTATTCATACTTTGCTAATTTTTTAAAATGGTTAATATTCGTTTCGGTTTAGTGGTTGCAAGTATACGGAAGTTTCCAAGTCCTGAGGGCTGGAATACGGGTATTCTTTGGGGTGAAAACTATCATTTGACAGATTTCACCCCCTATCTTGACAGTTTTCAGGTGAGATAAAGCGGCTGGTTTTCAGCAGGAAGTACAATTTTGACTATAATCGGCGTACGATTTTGGCTATAATTTATGCCAATATTACCATAAGATAAACAAAATACAGCCATATGAGTTATGAGAAAGAAATAGTATGAGGTATGAGAGAGAAGGTATAAAGTATAAAGTCACCCCTCTTTCTCCTGCCCTTCCTCATCGTTGCCCGAGAGTATGGGCAGGCAAATCTTATATTTCACGGCCAGAATACGGGTGATGAACACGGATATCCCGCCTATCACCTGGCAGCCGTAAGACTGCATGCCGGCAAGCCCGCAAATCCAATACATCGTACCGCCCACTACGCACGCCATCGCATAAATCTCCTTACGGAATATGAGCGGTATCTCATTGATAAACACATCGCGTATCACACCGCCCGCGGCTCCGGTGATGCTGCCCATGATAATGGCCACCCAGAAAGGATAGCCCAGCGCCAGGCTCTTGCCCACGCCCACCACCGTAAACAGTGCCAGACCGATGGTGTCGAATATAAAGAATGTATTGTGCAGATGGATAAGGTGCTTTCCGAAGAAGATAACCCACAGCAATGCCAGTCCGGTACATATCAGATAAATGGGGTCGGTCATCCAGCCGGGAGTCACATCCAGCAGCAGGTCGCGTATCGTACCGCCGCCGATGGCCGTTACGAAACCCACGACGTAAGCGCCGAACCAGTCGAAACGTTTCGCCGAAGCCAGCCGTATGCCGCTGATGGCGAAAGCAAATGTACCGATAAAGTCGAGTATCTGAACAAATGTTGGCATGAGAGCATTTCTTTTTTTTGCAAAGTAACAAATAATTTCCCTAAGAAAGTGTATTTTTGTACCGCCAATTTATATCAGCAATGAAAATAACCATCGTATCGGGCGCACGCCCCAACTTTATGAAAATCGCTCCCCTCTGCCGCGCCATAGACGCAGCCAGAGAGGCAGGTAAAAATATATCCTATCGCATAGTCTACACCGGACCGCAGGACGACACCACCCTGGACGCCTCGCTCTTCTCCGACCTTGCCATGCGCAAGCCCGACGCCTATCTGGGCATCAGCGGACGCGACCACTCCCAGGTGGCAGCCGCCATCATGCTGGCCTTCGAGCGGGAGCTCGACGAACACCCCGCCCAAGTGGTGCTTGTGGTGGACGACATGACCGCCACCATGAGCTGCGCCATCGTAGCCAAGAAGCGCGGACTGAAGGTGGCGCACGTCATAGCCGGCACGCGCTCGTTCGACATGAACATGCCGCGTGAGGTCAACCGCACGATTGTAGACGCCATCTCCGACTATCTCTTCACCGCCGGCATGGTGGCCAACCGCAACCTCAACCAGGAGGGTATGATACCGGAGTATATCCACTACGTAGGCAATATCCTCATCGACACCATCCGCTACAACCGCCACCGCCTTGTACAGCCGCTCTGGTTCTCCAGCCTCGGACTGCGCAAGGGCAACTATCTCCTGCTCACCCTGAACCGCCACGACCTGCTGGAAAAGAAAGCCGTACTCGGTTCGCTGATGCAGACAGTGGCCGAAAAAGCGGGCGATATGCCCATCGTAGCCCCCATACACCCGTACGTGGAGCGTGCCGTAAAATCATTGGGGCTTGACATGCCCAGCCTGCACATCCTGCCGCCTCAAAGCTACCTGCACTTCGGCTTCCTCATCAACCAGGCCAAAGGTATCGTGACCGACTCCGGCAATATAGCCGAAGAAGCCACCTTCCTCGATGTGCCCTGCATCACGCTCAACACCTATGCCGAGCACCCCGAAACCTGGCGTATCGGAACCAACGAGCTCGTCGGGGAGAACTCCTTTGCCCTCTCCGCCGCCCTCGACCAACTGCTGCACGGCGAATGGAAGCACACCACCCTGCCCGACCGCTGGGACGGACGCACCGCCGAGCGTATCGTACAGACGTTGATAAACGGGGAGAAGCTATAAGACCCGCGTTCGGAAAACCGCATAAAAAAGGAGATGTGCCCATACAAAAAAATGCTGGTCCGGCACATCTCCCCACACTAAACACAGTATTGTAAAAAAGAAGAATAGTTTAAGCAAGTCTGTCCATATATTATCATTCGGAGTCATTCCGTATCGTACGTTACTGTACGGCAAGACAAAAGTATCCAATTATACCAAAGGCTCAAAGTTCCAATCCGCCCCATTCTTCCTATACGGCACAAATCCCGACCTATCCTGCCTATATTGATAAATAAAAGGAAGAAAAAGGCAGCGTTCTCCTGCCGGTCCATCACCTTGCCCGTTCCTCTGCCTCTTAAACATCCCTCTCATTCTTTAAAATATATTTGCTTCTTGATTAACAGTAAATTGTTAACTTTGCAGCTTGATTATGAAACGTATGAAACGACTATATAACATTACCCTCATCCTCTTGCTTTTACTATTCGCCTCTGCCGGCGCATCAGCACAGATAAGAGGCGTTATAACGGACTCACTCACCCACGAACCGTTGATGTACATCACCGTGCAATACGAAGGAAAAGGCGTAGGAGGCATCTCCAATGCCGACGGAGAATACCAGGTGGAGACGCGTAAAGGGTGGAATGAACTGACATTCTCCGCCATCGGCTACATCACCAAGAAAGTGAAGTTCGCCCCCGGTACGAAAGTGCTCAACGTGGCGCTGGCGCCTGCCGATGTGATGCTTTCCGAAGTCGTCGTCAAGCCCAAGAAAGAGAAGTATTCGCGCAAGAACAATCCTGCCGTGGAGTTTATGAAGAAGGTCATCGAGCACAAAAAAGCCCTGAAGCTCGAAGAGAACGACTTCTACCAGTATCAGAAGTACGAAAAGATGAAGATGTCCATCAACGACGTCACGCCGGAGAAAATGGAGAAAGGCATCTACAAGAAATTCTCTTTCTTCAAGGACCAGGTGGAAGTGTCGCCCAAGACCAACAAGATGATTCTGCCCATCTCCATTAAGGAGACGGCTTCCAGAACCATCTACCGCAAAAGTCCCAAGAGCGAGAAGACCATCATCGAGGGAATGAACTCCAACGGCATCGAGGAGTTCTTCAACACGGGCGATATGTTAGGTACTATCCTTACCGATGTCTTTTCCGACGTCAACATCTACGACGATGACATCCGCCTGCTGCAACGCCGCTTCGTAAGCCCTATCGGACGCGGAGCCATCAGCTTCTATAAGTTCTACCTGATGGACACCCTCATGGTGGACAAGCAGGAGTGCGTGCACCTCACCTTCGTGCCGCAGAACCCGCAGGACTTCGGTTTCACGGGACATCTGTACGTAGTAAAGGACTCCACCTATGCCGTAAAGAAAGCCGTGATGAACCTGCCCAAGAAGACGGGTGTCAACTTTGTGGAGAACCTCGACATCGTGCAGCAGTTTGAGCAACTGCCCGACAGCAACTGGGTGCTCACCGACGACGACATGACCGTGGAACTCGCCCTGATGAAAGGCATACAAGGCCTGGAAGTGCAGCGCACCACCAAGTACAGCGACTATAAATTCGATGAGATAGAACCCCGCCTGTTCCGCCTGAAAGGCAGCGTCATCAAGGAAGCCAACATGCTTGCCAAGAGCGACGAATACTGGGCCAAAGTGCGCCAGGTGCCTCTCACCAAAAAGGAAAGTTCCATGGACGTGTTCATGAACCGCATCGAGCAGATACCGGGCTTCAAGTACGTCATCTTCGGTGCAAAGGCGCTTATCGAGAACTTCGTGGAGACGGGCAGCAAGAAGCACCCCAGCAAGTTCGACTTCGGCCCTATCAACACCATGATTACCAGCAACTATGTGAACGGAACCCGTTTCCGTCTCAGCGGCATGACCACCGGTAACCTGCATCCGCACTGGAGCTTCAGCGGTTACGGCGCCTACGGCACGCGCGACAAGAAGTGGTTCTACTCCGGACAGGCTGCCTACTCCTTCAACAAGCGCGAATACGTCCTTTGGGAATTTCCCAAGCACTACCTCGCCTTCCAGTACACCTACGACGTGATGTCTCCTATGGACAAGTATCTGGCTACGGACAAGGACAATATGTTCGTGGGCTGGAAATGGACTACCGTAGACCAGATGTCGTACATGCGCGACGCCACCCTGACCTACGAGCTGGAAACCAATACCGGCTTCTCCGTCAAGGCCATGGCGCGCCACCGCAACGACCAGCCCGCCGGCATGCTGCAATACTGGAAGAACAACGGCACTACCCCCGGCGAATGGGACGAGAAGAATACCCTGGTGCACGACATCACCACCACCGAACTCGGAGTGACCCTGCGCTACTCTCCCGGCGAAACGTTTGTCAACACCAAGCAACGCCGTGTTCCCGTGTCGTTGGACGCCCCCACGTTCACCCTCTCGCACACCGTCGGTCTGAAAGGCGTGCTGGGCGGCGAATACAACTTCAACCTCACGGAAGCCAGCATCCGCAAACGTTTCTGGTTCGGCTCGTGGGGCAAGCTGGATGTTACCGCCCGTGCCGGCGCGCAGTGGAACACCGTTCCTTTCCCGCTGCTGAACCTGCCCATGGCGAACCTCTCATACATCACTCAGAACAACGAATCGTTCAACCTCATCGACAACATGGAGTTCCTGAACGACCGCTACGCCTCGCTCGCCCTCAGCTACGACATGAACGGGAAGCTCTTCAACCGCATCCCCCTCATCAAGAAACTGAAATGGAGAGAGATGTTCCGCATCCGCGGCATGTGGGGCACGCTCACGGACAAGAACAACCCCTACAAAAGCAGCAACCCCGACCTCTTCCTCTTTCCGATGCGCGACGGCGTGCCCACCAGCCATGTCATGGGCAAGACCCCTTACATCGAAGCCAGCGTAGGCATCTACAACATCTTCAAACTGCTGCATATAGAATATGTGCGCCGCCTCACCTATACCGACATCCCGGGGGTGAAGAAAGGCGGAGTGCGCTTTATGATATTGATGATATTTTAGTTAGTGATTAGCGATTAGTGATTAGTGATGAGCGAGGAGCGGTTATATGGGAGAGGGAATATTAAAAAACAAATCAATGAACTTTGCTATACGCATTGTGAATTTATATAATTTCTTGAATGAAACCAAACAGGAAAGAATTATGTCTAAACAAATCTTAAGAAGCGGTACGTCGGTGGGAGCCAATATCAGGGAAGGGCAATTTGCCGAGTCCCCAGCCGACTTTATACACAAATATTCCGTTGCTCAAAAGGAATGTTCAGAAACCCTATACTGGCTCGAATTGCTAAATAAAACAAACTACATCACCACAGAGCAATATGTGTCCTTGGATACCGATTGTACGGAACTGATGAAGATGATAACCTCTTCCATCATCACCCGTAAAAAAAGCCTATCGCTAACCCCTAATCACTAATCACTAACCCCTAATCGCTAACCCCATGCAACCTTTAGCAGAAAGACTCAGACCCAAGACATTAGACGAATATATCGGGCAGAAGCACCTGGTGGGACCGGGGGCTGTGCTTCGTAAGATGATTGATGCGGGACGTATCTCCTCGTTCATTCTGTGGGGCCCGCCGGGAGTGGGTAAGACGACGCTTGCGCAGATTATAGCCAATAAGCTGGAGACGCCGTTCTACACACTCAGTGCCGTGACCAGCGGGGTGAAGGACGTGCGCGATGTGATAGACCGCGCCAAAAGCAACCGCTTCTTCTCGCAGGCAAGCCCGATACTGTTCATTGACGAAATCCACCGTTTCAGCAAGTCGCAGCAGGACTCGCTGCTGGGCGCTGTGGAGCAGGGAACGGTGACGCTGATAGGCGCCACCACCGAGAATCCCTCGTTCGAAGTAATCCGCCCGCTGCTCTCCCGCTGCCAGCTCTACGTACTGAAATCACTGGAGAAGGATGACTTGCTGGAACTGCTCCAGCGTGCCATAACCACGGATGTGCAACTGAAAGAACGGCAGATAGAGCTCAAGGAGACTACCGCCATGCTCCGCTACAGCGGCGGCGATGCCCGCAAACTGCTTAATATCCTCGACCTCGTGGTGCAGTCCGAAACCGCAGACCCCGTTGTCATCACCGACGAGATGGTGACCGAACGTCTCCAGCAAAATCCCCTCGCCTACGACAAAGACGGGGAGATGCACTACGACATCATCTCCGCCTTTATCAAGTCCATCCGCGGCAGCGACCCGGACGGAGCCATCTACTGGCTGGCACGCATGGTAGAGGGCGGTGAAGACCCTGCTTTCATAGCCCGCCGTCTCGTTATCTCCGCCTCCGAGGACATCGGGCTGGCAAACCCCAACGCACTGCTGCTGGCCAACGCCTGTTTCGATACCATCATGAAAGTGGGCTGGCCCGAAGGACGCATCCCGCTGGCGGAGACGACCATTTACCTCGCCACCAGTCCCAAGAGCAACTCGGCCTATATGGCCATCAACGATGCACTCGAACTGGTGCGGCAAACCGGCAACCTGCCCGTTCCCCTGCACCTGCGCAACGCCCCCACCAAACTGATGAAACAGCTTGGCTATGGCGACAACTATAAATATGCCCACGACTACCCCGGCAACTTCGTGCGCCAGCAGTTCCTGCCCGACGAACTGAAAGACCGCCGCATCTGGGAGCCGCAAGCAAATGCCGCCGAACAAAAGCATAAAGAAAGGATGCAGGCCCTGTGGGGAAAGGAAAGATTTTAGAAATGGAAATTCTGCAGAACAACATTAGAAACAACTTATAATAACACTTATGAAAATAGTAGTCCTCGACGGCTATGCCGCCAACCCCGGAGACCTCTCCTGGGACGAACTGAAGAGCCTGGGCGAATGTACCGTTTACGACCGTACCGCCCCTGCCGAAGTGCTTGAACGTGCTGCCGGAGCAGACATCCTGCTGACGAACAAAGTAGTGCTCGATGCAACAACCATCGCAGCCCTGCCCCAGTTGAAATACATCGGCGTACTTGCCACCGGATACAACATCATTGATACCGCCGCTGCCAAAGAACGGGGTATCACGGTCACCAACATCCCGGCATACAGCACCCCGTCCGTTGCGCAAATGGTCTTTGCCCACATCCTCAACATCACCCAACGGGTGCAGCACTACACCGACGAGATACACAAAGGCCGTTGGACCAACAGCCCCGATTTCTGCTTCTGGGACACTCCGCTCATCGAACTGAGTGGCAAGAAAATCGGTATCATCGGTCTTGGGCAAACCGGCTACAACACCGCCCGCATCGCCATCGGCTTCGGCATGGAAGTACATGCATACACATCCAAATCGCCTTTCCAGCTTCCTCCCGAAATCAAGAAAACGGAACTCGACGAACTTTTTGCCAACTGCGACATCATCAGCCTGCACTGCCCCCTCACCGACTCCACCCGTGAACTGGTCAATGCCGCCCGCTTGAAACAGATGAAGCCCAACGCCATCCTCATCAACACCGGACGCGGTCCGCTGGTCAACGAGCAAGACCTTGCCGATGCACTGAACAACGGAACCATCTCTGCCGCCGGACTGGATGTGCTTTCGCAGGAACCGCCCCGCGCCGACAACCCGCTACTTACCGCCCGGAACTGCTACATCACCCCGCACATAGCCTGGGCAAGTGCCGCCGCACGCGAACGCCTCATGCAAATCATGCTGGATAATATAAAAGCTTTCTTGGACGGAAAGCCGATTAATTCAGTAATAAAATAACCAGCAAAAGGGTGTGACGAAAGCTCCGGCAAGCTTGTAGCCGGGGCTTTCGCCACACTTTTATAAAACACACCCGCGTTAATCATGGGAAAAACCGCCGTCAAAGGTCTATTTCATCTGATACTGATAGCTACCACATTTGCACTGGCTGTTGTCACCATCATCGCATCCCGTTCCGGGCATTACCATCCGGAAAATTCCACCATCATGCCCTTGCTGGGACTTGCCGTACCGGTACTGCTGGTATCCTGCCTGATTGTTGCCCTCTGCTGGGCATTGGCACGCAGGAAATGGGCGTTCGTCACGCTGGCAGCTTTCTTCTTCAACTGGGAATACCTCACAGCTGTTATCCGTTTCGGCCCTCCCCACGAAGTACCCGCCACCGCACCGGCACCGAACCGGCAAGGCGAAAACAGCGGTTACCTCACCGTAGCCACCTACAACGTTCATAACTTCGGAAACGAAATTACCGGCTACTCCTGCAAGCAGATTGCCAAGTACATGCAGCAACAACACGTCGATGTACTCTGCTTTCAGGAATTCGGCGAAAACAAACACTTCACGGCAGACAGTCTGCGTCGTGCCCTTTCTCACTGGCAATATGCCATTATCCCCGCAGACGACTACATCCGCGGCATCCTCCCCATCGCCGTATTCAGCCGCTACCCGCTTATCGGCGGACGTTTCATCACCTACCCTCACAGCGCCAATTGCAGCATGCTGTGCGACATCATTCTGAATACAGATACCATCCGCTTACTGAACAATCACCTGCAAACTACCAGCGTCAGCCAGAACCGTAAAAAATGGGAACGCGAACTTGCCGCCGACAATACACGCCGTGAAGCGCAAGCCGTACAGGATGCAGCGGAAACCCTGCATGAAAACTTCGTGAAACGTGCTTTCCAGACCGACAGCATCTGTCAGCTCGCCACTGCCAGCCCTCACCCCGTACTGGTGTGCGGAGACTTCAACTCCCTACCCTCATCCTACACCTATCACCGGCTCTCCGAGAGCCTCAAGGACGGCTTCAAGACAGGCGGACACGGTTATATGTACACCTACCGTTACGGCAAGCGCATGCTACGCATCGACTATGCCTTCCACTCACCGGAGCTGGAATGCACCGACTACTACTCTCCTAATCTGGATTTATGCAGTGACCACAACCCGGTGATATTTACGGTGAAGTATTAAAAGACGATTCCAAACACCCTCCACTCTGCCATACCGTATTTCCTCTTACGCTCAAGGTACACTTAAAAAAATAGAGCTGCCCCGGTTTCCCGGAACAGCTCTACCGTAAAAATAAACATGAACAAAAATATCCTTAGAACGTCAAGCGGATACCCACCTGGGCATGCCAGCGTGAGGAAACATCGCTCTTGGTGATTTCGGACTTGTTGTAAATATAGTTAGGAGTGGTCTGACCGTCCACCGTTGTCAGTTTTGTAACGGAAATCGGTGAAAGGTTATAGAGTGAACCATAGGTTGCTCCCCACTTCTTGTTCAACATATTGGCAAAGTTGATAATGTCGAAAGTAAATTCCAGTTTGCCCAACCCCTTAGGATTATAGATGGTCTGAGCCAGATGGAGATTGATTTCATGTTCCCACTTGGTGAGGTTGGAATTACGCTCGGCATACTGTCCGCGATGATCCTTGGCATAAGCATCACCTTCAATCCACTGTTTGAAAGCTTGGCGGCTTTCTTCGGCAGTCATGGTTACTTCTCCTTTTTTGTTTGTAGCGTCCACGAACTTCATCTTATCCAACTCTTCGTCAGTCGGAATATACAGCAGGGAGTTACCCTTCTGTCCGTCACCATTAAAGTCGGAAGTTTCATTCATGGTCAGGCTGTAACGGTTTCCGGAGAATCCGTTATAGATAACAGAGATAGAAGTGCTCATCCAGTTGTTCCAGTATTTCGGAGTAGTATAAGCCACCTGAGCCATTACGCGGTGAGGAATATCGAACTTGGAGAAACCCAGTTCATTACCGCTGTTGGTGTCGCGGGAGTAGTTGTACTTCCAGTTAGAGTAGGCAACGGAAGAAGTTCCGTCGTTTACAGACTTGGAGTGTCCGAAGGTATAAGATGCAGACATGTCAAGACCGAACCCGAAGTGTTTCTCCAGCAAGGCCGAAAGAGCATAGCTATAACCCTTGTTTGTATTCTTCAGGTTGATAATAGAGTAATAGTCACCCGCCTGTACCTTATAAGAAGGAGAAGCGGAAGCCTCTACACCCGGAACGGCATACACCTGTCCGTTTTCTACAAGAGCAAGATTCTCGAAGAATACATTATTCATGGTCTTGGAGTAAACACCCTCGAGAGTCATCTTCACATCACCCGGCAAGAACTGTTCCCAAGCCAGATTGGCACGCAATACCTGCGGATACTTGAACTTCTTGTCGGTAGTCACGATATCCTGCTTCATGCTTCCTGTAGCGGCAGCCAGCGGATTATCCTTGTATTCTCCCAATGAAGGAGCTTCATTGGTATCGTTCTTGCCCGATTCATCCTTAGGCTGGAGAGTAGTACCTTTCTGTTCCATACCCGTATTGTTGAACGAGTTACTGAGCCATACAAACGGAACACGTCCGGTAAAGATACCTACACCACCACGGATAAGCGTGCGATGTTCTTCGTCGGTATACCAGCTAAAGCCCACACGCGGTGAAACCATCAGCTTGGCACTCGGAGTTTCGCCTACGCGCACACCCATATTACGTCCGGCTGCAAAGTCGTTGAAAGTAGGATTCACAGTAGGTTTGTTGAACAGCAGAGGAATATCGAAGCGGATACCGTAAGTGAAGTTGAAGTCTCTTGACACTACCCATTTGTCCTGAGCATAGAAACCGAACTGGCCAGCTTTCATAACAGGAGCATATTTCAGGTTACCACCCGTCATATCGGGGTCGCTGTACTTGTAAGTAAACTTGTAGGGCTTGTCTTGCAGGAAGTAATCCAAAGAGTTATAGTACCATGCACCTTCCGAAGCCTGGATAAACAAGTTGCTGATTTTGTAGATTTCGTTGTGAGTACCGAAAGTCAGTGTATGGTTGCCAAGGTACCAAGAGAGGTTATCCTCAAAGCTATACACATCCTGATTCAGCTTGTTGGCACCGGAAGAGAACTCCGTACCGATATTGGCTGTAATCTTAGTTTCACCGTCACCGCCTGTGACATTGCTGATTTGTACGCAAGGACCTGAATATTCCGTATCGCGGAAGTCGCGGACAAACGTACCCGACGCACGCAACTCGTTGTAGAGGTTATCTCCCAGACGAGAGTTCAACTCGGCCACTACCGAATTCATCTTGTTGTTCATGCGATAACCGCTGTTGCCGAAATAGTAAGTGGTGGAATTTGCTCCGTACACATCTTTATAAGAGTTGTTGTGCTGGTAGCGTACGGCAAGTTTATGCTTTTCGCTGATATTCCAGTCCACACGTGCCAGAAGGCCGAAAGATTTCTGTTCGATATCACGTTCACCGTAAGTTTCTTCTATACCGGTGAGCTTCTTGTATTGGTCGGCAATCAGCTTGGCAGTGGTGCTGGTGATGTAATTAGTGGTATATCCCGGATAAGTGCTTGAGGGATAGCTGTTCTTCTTACCTTCTGCACTGACAAAGTAGAACAGTTTGTTCTTGATAATGGCACCACCCAACGTACCACCGTAGGTACGGTCGAACTGCTGGGACATCGGCGACTTTTCGTAACCGCGTACGGCACTATACTTGCCATACATATTCTGGTTGTTGAAATAAGTGTAAGCGGAACCGTGGGTTTCGTTCGTACCCTGCTTGGTGATGGCGTTGATACCGCCGCCCGTAAATCCGCTTTGGCGAACGTCGTAGGGAGCCACCACTACTTGAATTTCCTGAATGGCATCCATAGAAATAGGATTGGCGCCTGTCTGAGCACCGTTCGTGCCACCGGCAGAAAGACCGAACACGTCGTTGGCCACCGTACCGTCAATCTGGAAACTGTTGTAACGGTTGTTGGAGCCTACGAAAGTGATACCGCCGTTTTTGGAAGTCATAGCCAACGGACTATTCTTCACGATGTCGTAGATGTTACGGTCTACGGTCGGAGTATTTTCAATAGAGTTGGCAGAGAAGTTGGTAGCAGCACCGCTTTGTGTTTTGGCATCGGCTACGACAACCACTTCATCCAGCAATTCCGAACTGGGGTGCAGTTTTACGTTTTGTGTATAAGTGTTACCTAATTCCAACATGATACCGGTGAACACTGCGCTCTGATAACCTACATAAGACACTGTAAGCTTGTACGGACCACCCGTACGCATACCCTGAATCGTGTAACGTCCATCCACATTGGTAATAGCACCGTACTGTGTACCGGAAGGCTCATGAACGGCAACAATCGTCGCTCCGATTACCGTCTCATTCTGTTCGTCGGTCACCTTACCGCTGATAGCGGAAGTCGTAACCTGCGCATTTACGCCCGCAGCCGTCAGAACCAGCATAAACGTAAAAATAAGTCTTAATACTTTTAACATAATAGCTTTTAATTAGTTTCTTAAAATGTTATATTTTTGAAAACATTGGCAAAGATAAGCAAAATAATATATAAATACATTACAATCATGCTACATTTTTTAAGAATTAAGCCTGATTTTATTTGTCGCATAACCGACCCGCCATGCTTCTTATAAAGACAAACAATACTATGCCATCCTCTACCACCGCCTTTTCTTCTTGCAGGCTTTCTGCAATGCCACACCGAACAGGCAGCAAGCACATTTCAATTCTCTTGGGGAGAGTTTATCCAAATTGTCGAGAATACCGGAAATCGAGTAGTTTTTATCAAGAAACTCATAAGGATCGGCGGCTTCTTCCAAATCCTGCTTTATCAGGCAGGTGCATAGAGGACTTTTATCCATTAGTTTATTTTTTGGGGTTATGTAAGGGGGTATCTTATCTGCTTTACAAAAACATGTTTGGGAAACACCCGCATCGAAAAAATGCACCTCACTCCCCTTACGGAAAGAAAGATGCTCAAAGATAACACTTTTTGCTATTATTTGCATGATTATGGATAAATAATACAATAAAAAGAAGAAATGACCCGCATGACAGAAACATTACCTGATCTTACTTATCGTTACTCAACCTTACCGGGACGAATCGTAAAACACTCCATATTCATAATTTAAAATCAAACATTATTATGGCAATCACTGCAGAACGCACACCAGGTTGTCAGAAAGTCGGGAACAAAACTACATCGATTCGTTATGCCAACATAGCAATATGCTAACCGATATTTTTACTGACATGAAATTGATTAATCTATAAGAAAACAGGAAAACAAAACGGGAGGAACTGCCCTTTGCAGGACAACTCCCCCCCGTTTTTTTCAGAGTTCTTTGAAATGATGTTACATCCTATTATTGCATAACGGGTGTCATTTCATCCCATGTGTAAGTATTATCTTCCTTACTATAGTAGAACGACATTGCATAATTACCGTTGCCACGTCCGCCGTATATCTTATAGATAACAGTATAGCTTATATCCGGGTCGGGATTATTCACCATATCGGGCAGCAGGATGAGCGGGAAGGCTTCTTTTGCCAGACGTTCGTCCATGATAGCCTGGATTTCCTCATCTTTCAAATCGTTCAGATAGCCGTCTACATTGTAATATTGAGTCCAAGTGGAATACTTGTTGTTGATATTGTTATTCTTAGTATCGGCGCCAAAATAGTACTCGGAAGTTGTGTTCTGCGTACTCATAAACTCCGGTTTGTTTTCCTTCACCCACTCTACCAGCTTAGTGTATTCAGCATTGGTGAGAGACAGTTCCTTGATATCGCTGATAAGGTTGGAGAGCTTCCATTCCTTGCCGTCGAACTTCATCACTGTGATGCGCTCGGTGATGGAAACAACAACGGATGCCTTCGGGTTATATACCTCCCAAGCGGAACCGTTGTAACGGTAAATAGCTTTTTTCTCTTTACCGGATACTTTATAAGTTACTTCTACAGTCAGACCTTCCTTGGCAACATAGGTATATTTATTCTGCAGGAATATCGGCAAACAAGCATCAGCCTGCTCATCGGAAACAAATGTGTCATTAGCTCCCGGCTCGCCGGCTTCTGTACCCATAGCGACATAATCCGACTCTTCCAATGAGTATTTCTTATCCGCATCGTAAGGAATAAGCGGCTCTTCTGTCCAACCGTCCGCACCTTTTTTGTAGTATTTAGCCTGAGTAGTGGTAACTCTGTTACTATAATATTTATATATTATCTTACAGATAAAACCTTCCGCCTTGTCAGCATACTTCCCTGCACAGAAATCCGGCAGATAGTCATTCGGATCGATTTTATACGAGAAGTTATCATGTTCACCCGGTTCATTCTTGCCCGTGCCCATTGCATCATAATCTGCTGTGCTCAACTCATAGGCATCTTCATAAGCAGGTTCTTTCTCCTGAGAAGGCATCACATCCGCCACCTTCACCTTAATCTTTGCCGATGATCCCTTATCACAATACGGATAGGTATCCTCAAGCATTTCGATCAATGCTTTTTCTATGGTTGCCTTTCCTGACTCTTCATCACCCTGCACAAGGCTGAAATAGCCTTCGGTAGGATACTTCCCGGTAAATTCTCCTTCGTAGTAGACAATGTCTGTCAGAGGTTCCTGGTCGAAGCCGGGGAAGTTATCTTCGTTATAGTCGCACGCCGTCATCAGGAACGAGGCAGCGCACAAGCCGTATATTAACTTTTTATTCATAATTATAGCTCTTAAAGGTTTAGAAATTGAATTTCAAGCGTACGGAATAAGTACGGCCGAAACCGTAAAGTACACGTGTTGCGGTTTCCCAATCGTGCTTGCTGCCATCGCGTGCATCGGCAATGTATTCCTGATCCAAGAGGTTGTTGACGTTACCGCTCAAAGTGGCACGTACCTTACCGAAGTCGAAGGAATAACCCGCACTCAGGTCGAATGTATGGTAGGAAGGTATCTCCCAGGGTTCTGTAACCACGTATTCATTACCCATACCGGCTTGTCCTGCATCGATGTCATATCCGGCATAGTTACGGGCAAAGAAGTTCCAGTCCAGACTGAGGCGTAAACCTTTCATAGGACGTACATTCACACCCAAAGCAGCTGTAGTCTGTGCCGAACCACCTACGTGGATGTTGTCCATCTTGATATTGGCACGGTATTGCTCTGCATTAGCCATATCGCTCACTACTTCACCGGTCTTCAGGTCGGCAAGCATCTGGCCTGCTCCGTTGTAGTAGAAACCTTTCGCGTTACCGTTCCAACGCCAGTCTCCCCAAGAGAACATACCCGTTACATCAAGCCATCTGAGCGGCTTGGCAACGAAATCAAACTCTATACCCATGTGGTTGGCATTAGCTCCGGTCATGTTCAGCGTCCAGCGGTCTTCTATCTCTACGCCTTCCTCATTCTCATAGTTGTATGTACCTGAGTCGTAGAGTGCCTTGTCTTTCCAACGGGTGTAATAAGCGTTCACATTGGCTGTGAAGAAACCTGTACGGAAACCGTAGCCCAACTCAAAGGACATTACTTTCTCGTTCTTGGCATCGCTGTTGCGTGCGTGTGAGTTCTGAGAGTTGATGAAAGATGTATCGAACATCGGGGCACGGTTAATGTAACCGGCATTGAAGTAGATATTGTTGTACTCGTTGAGGTTATAGTTAATACCGCCTTTGACGTTTCCGCCCAGGTAGTGTTTCTTGTCTGACTTGGCATGTGCCTTATCGTAATACAGACGGTCGTAACGCCAGTAGCTGGTGTTTGAAAGACCACCGGAAACAAATGCGCTCAACTTGTCGTAGTTGTATTCCAACTGTGCGAATACGCCTTCAGACATTACAAAGCCGTCATAGTCGCGGTATATCACATCGCCTACTCCCAGTTTTTGATTCTTGAAATTGGGATCAGCCGCCGCCGCATTATTCTCAACACGTACATTTTTACGGTTGTCTATATCCACGAAGTATGAACCGCCAAAAAGGTCGGTAATCACATTCTGGTGCAATCCTTTGTAGTAACGCAAGTCAATACCACCATAGAAGTCGAAGTTCTCGCCGAACTTGGTGGTATAAGTGGAAAGCAATCCATACCATGTATGGTTGTTCATTGCCTTGGACATTATCATCTTAGAACCGGTAGTACTTGCCGCATTCATGGCTTCTACCTCATCGTATGCAAATGTGCCGTCCACTTCGCGGAATTCATTGTTCACCAGTCCGTTGCTTGCACCATACCACTTGCTGCGGTTGGCAGCATCGCCCGAACCGCTGTAACCGTTACCGCGACCAATGGATACGTACAGTGCCGTACTCAAACTTGATTTGCGGTCTATCTGCCACAAGTGGTTCAATGAAATCTGCGGCTTGTGGTATGAGTTTCTGGATGAGTTGAATACCTGTCCGTTTCTGTAACCGAAAGTGGGGTTATACTTATAAGGACTGTCCTCGCCCATGTATTGCTTTACACGCTGCCATTCCTTGATGGTAAGCCCGTTCTGATTGTTGCGCTGATTATGCCACTGCGGAGCACCGAACGCAGTAAGAGACAACTGGTGATTGTCGTTGAAACGCTTGGCAACACTGGCAAACCAGTTGTAGCCTTCAAACTCCGTACCCTGGATGTATCCGTCACCCCAGGTCTTACCACCCAGCAATGTGAACGCCCAACCGTCTTTGGACAAACCGGACGATACGCTGAAAAGGATTTTATTGTAACCGTCGTTACCCATACCGTAAGATACGAATCCGCCTCGCTTTGCTTCCGTGCTCTTAGTGATGATATTGATAGAACCGCCCACTGCCGGAACAGACACTTTGGCAGCACCCAAACCGCGCTGTACCTGCATGCTGCGGGTTACGTCGGACAAACCTGCCCAGTTGGACCAGTACACCTTCTGGTTCTCCATACCATTCATGGGCACACCGTTAATCATCATGGCCACATTCTCGCTGGAGAAACCGCGGATACGAGTCTGCGCATCACCATAACCACCACCATCTTTTGTGGTATATACACCCGGAGTGGATTTCAGAATTTCGGGAAACTCCTGCGAACCGAGTTTTTCTTCAATGAACACCGGGTCTACGGTAGATACCGCAACCGGAGTTTTACGAGCCACTGCAACGGACGATGTAATCGTCACATCCGACAGCATCACTGCATCAGGTTGCATCTTGATGGTTCCCAACTCTACGGAAGCGCCTTTCTGTGTAATCTTTTTCTTCTGGTCTTTATAACCGATGTATTTGAAAAGTAATGTGGCATTCGAAGCAACGCTTTGCTTGAAATAGCCGTCAATGTCGGTCACGGAACCTTGAGTGGTTCCCTCTACCATAACGGCAGCACCTACCAAAGGTTCGCCGGTTTCAGCGTCGACAAGCTGACCATGCACTGTGGTCTGAGCCCATGCTGCGGAAGTAAATACCAACAACACGGCAACCAACAGAAATTGAATTAGATGTTTTCTCATAATTCTGCTTTTTGTTAATAGATAGTGTTAATTAAAGTTTAAAATGATATTGAGTTGCAAATATACTATTTATATATCAAATAATTATTACGATTGCACTACATTTTTTCAGCCTAATAAAGCATTCTAAAAACTTTTAAAAAAAAACAATCGTTTTTTTGTAATCGGTTGGTAGATAAGACTTAAAGAGTAGAAAGTTCGGTAGCCGGTAGCGATTTGGTAGCTGTGCGGGTTTCGCTGCATTGCTTCGCTTTGCTCTTGGAACTGATGCAAATATAGGGATTTTGACCGAAAAAGGGAAATGTTTCGGGGGATTTTTTATTTTTCGGGATTACCGGATTACAGGAAAAGCATAAAAGCAGGAGGCGGTGCAAGAAACGATGTTGCACCAGTGGTTTTACAAGAAGTGTAAAGTGTTGATTTTCAGTGTATATTTCTGTGGTGCAAGGTGCAGCTATATTTATATATATAGCTGCACCTTGCACCAGCCACACAGGGCTGTTTTGTGGCTTGCACCGAAAACCTTTTAAGTTATTGTAAATGAATAGGTTTTGAAATTTGATGTTTGTTTCGGGAGAAAGGTTGGATGAACGGGGTGTTCCGATAGGGCTTGGCGGCTTCGTGCTTGCCCTGCAAGGGCTTGGCAAGTGGGTGGCTGGAATGTCGGATTTAGGGCAGTCTTGAGGCTTTTATTCAATCCTTTGCCCCTTCCGGTCGATGTAATACCAATCATCGCTTTCCCAATAGTGGTATTCCCCATCCGAACCGGGAACTTCTTTCTGTTCTCCCGTGTCGGTTACTTTCGCCTTCCCGTTCTCGAAAGGAAAGCCAAAAGCGAAGCGTGGCTCTATGAGGGTATTGCCATGCTCGTCCGCATATCCGATACGCCCTTTTTCATCAACGATGCGGTAAACGCCTTCCTGCACGGAATCGTTGCCGTTGTCATACCTGTACGGGACATAGAGGCTTGCGGGATGGCTGTTGCCTGAGGATATGGCCGTGCAACGGTCATGATAAAGGGTGAACAGCCATATTTCAAGCAGGATGGCAAGGACTGCAAGCACCGTGCAGACAAGGAAACGGAGGCGATAGCGTTGCCGCACCGATACATGGAACGCCCCGTAAAAGTCGTGCATCATGCGGTAACGCTCCCCGGTATAGATGCGCATATTCCTCCAAAGCAGTACGGGGAACGGCAGTATCAGCGGGAAAAGCGTAAGGCGGTTGTCTGTCTCGCAGAGGAAGCGGACAGCCGGAGTGTCCAAGAACTGTAAAACAACGGCGACCGGAAACAGAAGGCAGGCGAACTGGACCACGCTGATGACCGCAAAACTACGGTCAGGGAAGCCGTGCCGACAACTGCGCCACGTCCAATAAAAGAAGTGGTCGAAGAATCCGGGGAGCTTCGGCCGACCGGTTCTTTTATGTGGGGAGGCTTTCTTCATACGCTTGCGGCTATGTATATGCAAATAAAATGATTTTCTTCCACACGGGAAAGATTTTTGCGGTGAAACTTTTTGAGTGATTGGACTTTTCACTATTTTTGCTTTGATGTATAACGGTTCGTCCGTAAGGTATGAATTTGGCTTTTTCTGTTATTGCTATGGAATGGTTCGATAAGATAAGCGAGTTTATGGAGGGTCTGCCGGAGTGGTTGCAGGCGCATCCGAGGTACGGCTACCTGATCGTGGCGGGAATCCTGCTGCTGTGGCTTGTGGGGATTGTCTGCGGATGGCGGTGGACGTACTCCCGTCCGGGAAGTTGGGAGGGGAATTTCTGGCTGGGTACGCTGGGTGAAAGGAGTTACCGTTTCTGGCTGGGGCTGATCGTTGCCGCCGCAACGGGATGCGCCCTGTTGCTGTTCTTCGTAACGGGATAAGCAAGCGGAAAACAAGGAAAGGAGGAAGCTATGTTCAAGGAACCGGCATACTGGATGTATTACTTCTGGAGCAAGAACAAACGTGCAAGGAAAGACAAGGCGGTTATCTCCAATGCCACGTGGACGATGGCAATCCTGTGGTTTCTTAACCTGACGGCTCTCCATCTTTTGTTCGAGGCATGGGGATGGGATATGCTGACGGGCTGGTTCTCTTCCCTGACGGACAAGGTGGAATGGAGCAGGTTCAACCCGGTTGCCTACCTGTTCGCCGCAGCGATGCTCGCCCCTTTTATCTGGATTGCCAGAAAGCTGTATTACCGTCCTGCGAAGCTGAAAGCGATGCAGGCGAAGTATGAGACAATGGGCGAATACCGGAAACTGCTCGGTCAATGCCTGTTCTGGCTGTATATTACCGGCAGCTTCGCATCCTTCTTCATTATAGCCGAACAAAAGAACCATTCCAAGGAGCAACCACTGATCGAAAGGTTGCAGGAGATACGGGACGGCAAATATCCCGTTGAAAAGACATACTCACCAACCGGCGAATGACCTTCTTCCGGCTCCCCCCTGCTTACTGTTTCATGCCGTTCTGCGGGTGGAACCGGCACAGCCTTTCTGTTTTTCACGACTGAATATCCGAGCCTATGGGGCAAAATCCGAATCCGCAGCGCAAGGACATACCGTAACCGATGCAAAGCACCGGAAGGGTGCTTGTTGCAGACAATTTGTAATTTCGTGTAAGATTTATGTAATTAACATTAAAATTGAAACAGAATGAAAGAGAATCTTACACAAATTCTAATGAATGAAGCCATCCGGGAGGGATGGCGGGAGTGGATGGCAAAGGTGCGGACGGTATTGCCGCAAACGGATGCGGAGCGTCCGGTAACATGGATTGCGGCGGAACGGCTCGCACGGGATCACGGGCGGATGGTCCGGCTGGTGGAGCTGCTCAGGGAACACCGCCCCGTCCTTTCCTTTCGTGTGCAGGAAGAAGCCGGATTGCTGATACTGGTCGCCTACCATCGGCACGGCAACTCGGCGGACTTCCTGCTGGATACGGCGGAGGCGTATTTCCGGGAGAAGGACTGCGGAGGATTCCTGTTCCTCTGCCGGATGCAGGCAAGCATCAACGCCTACGACGAATACCCGCACCTGAACGTGCTCTGCAACCGTCTGGCGGGACTGCTGTTCCGCTTCCGCCGTGAACGGGAGTCCGAGTACCGCAAGGGCATACCCCCGATGTTCGGCAAGGCGGACTTGCAGGAGGTGGAAAAGTACCTGCCGCACCTGCGGGGCTGCTCTTTCCGGGAAGAGGTCGCACTGGCTCTGCCCAAGGTGAAAAACGTGGAGGAGCTGGCACGGGAATGTGCCATGTCGGTCAATACGCTGGGACGGCGGTTCAGGGAGGAGCTGAACACGACTCCGCACCGCTGGCTGACGGAACAGCGGAAGGCGCACGTGATCTCCCTGCTGGCGGACACGGACATGCCCTTCCAAGAGATTGCCGACGTGTGCGGCTTCGCCGCTCCGAGCTACCTGTGGGACTTCTGCAAGAAGCACCTGAAGGCTACCCCTGCCGAAATCCGTGAAATCGCCCGGTGCGCCCGTCCCGTCCGGCATCCTTTTCCGGTTCAGAAGTGAGGGGCTGACCGTCCGCAGCCGATTGGCGGACAATCCGAACATGGCGGTGAAAATTCAGAACGCCCGTTTCCCGGCACCCCGCTAACTTTGCTTCCTTATAAACAACCCGAGACAGAATCATGATGGAAGAATATTTCAATACATTGTTGCAGGAAACGGAGCGGCGCATGGCTGCCGCTGCCGCCGGCATGGAGGGAAAGGAAACGGTCGCCACCTGCCGGGAGATGGTTTCGTACCTGAAAGCCAAGAACCGTGAGCTGAAAGCGTATGCGCTCGCCCGTCCGTTCAGCGGGAACGAGGAGGAAATCCGTTATTTCAAATACTACAAGCCCGCCCTGACGGGCAGGCTGCTGTACTATTACCGGGTATATCAGATAGAGAGCGGCTGTCCCGGCTGCCTGCGGGTAGCCGAAACGTACTACCGCAGGGCGATGGAACGAGCCGAGCGGATGATGGAACGCTACCTGCCCTTCTACCAGTATTACCACAGCGGGGCGACATACCGGGACGATTACTATTTCCTGCGGGCGAAGGGCGAACTCAGCCCCGAAAGCGGCAGCTTCGTACTGGACGAGGAAGCGGAGTTCTCCACGGGCTACGACATACTGGCGGCACGCCTGATCTCGGTGGAGATGCTGCTGGTCTATCTGAGCCGCCGGATAGAGCGTGCGGCACGAGGGGACGGTACGGATGCCGTGCCGGGGAAGGAACACCGCTGGACGGATACGAAAATCGCCGCCATACAGCTTGTTTACGGCATCCATGCCGCCGGGAGCGTGGACAACGGCAACGCCGAGATCGGCGAGCTGGCTGCGCTGTTCGAGAAGACCTTCCATGTGGATCTGGGCAACGTGTACCATGCTTTCGGCAGGCTGCGGGGACAGCAGAACCCGACGGCGTTCTTGGACGAGATGAAGGAGAAGCTGCTGAAGAAGATGCGGGACATGGACAGCAAGTGATCGGCAAGTCGGCAGCAAGTTGGCAGCAAGTTGGCAGCAAGTTGGCAACGGAACGGCAGAGGCGGCAGGAGATGAAAAGAGAGCGTCCGGAGGGCAGAAAAGAGCCTTTCGGATGCTCTTTTTTGCTTCGACGTCAGTTCCTTTCCGCCTTGTTTTTAGGTTGTTCCTACTCTTTCCTTGCCTTTTTCAGCCTTTTTGTTGCCCGGAAGGGCGGTGAGGGTGAAAAAAGAGGATGAAATAATGCGCATCAGAAAAAAATCTTTGCCAAGGTGCCGGTATGGTGGCAGGAAAAAACGGCGAATCGGGCGACATTTGCGGCAGAAACCTAAAAAAGAGTACGACAATGGAAATAATGACCATCGAGAGCAATGCCTACCGCCTGCTCGTGGAGAAGATCGAGAAGATAACCGCCTACGTGGAGGAATCCCGGAACCGGGAGGAAACGGAGCGCAAACGGAAAGAGGAAGCGGAAAGCCCTGCTGCCAAGGGACGGAAAGCCGACCCGAAGTGGATGACGCACAAGGAGGTGTGCGAGATGCTGGACATCAGCCACCGCACCCTGCAACGCTACCGGCAGAAGCATATCATTCCCTATTCCATGATCGGGCGGCAGATACGCTATCCCCGGCAGGCGGTCGAGAGCCTGCGTGAGCGGTGGATGGTGGAGACGCCCACCGCCAAGATTGACCGGATGATAGCGGAACATCCCCTGCATAACCGAAAAAACGGCAGCTATGGTAAAAAAGGAAGAGATACTGGCAAGAACCAGTAACGGGCTGGACGTGTTCCGCCACTACCTGCCCGTGAAGTGGCGGGTGGGCAGGAACTTCCTGAACCCGCTGTACGCCGACAGCAAGGCTTCGTGCAACGTGTATTACGACCGCCGGAGCGGTACGTACCGGATGAAGGACTTCGGCAACGGGGACTATTCGGGCGACTGTTTCTTCCTCGTGGCGAAGCTGAAAGGGCTGGACTGCCGGAACGCCGCCGACTTCGTGGAGGTGCTGCACACCATCGACCGGGAGCTGTGCCTCGGTCTGGAGGATGACAGCCCGGAAGATACTGCCGTTCCGGACGGCGGCTGCCGTACCCTGCGGCTCGTGCCGGGCGCAAGGGAGCATGGGACAAGGGAGAACCGGAGCGGTGAAGGAGTATCCGTCAGGGCAAACGGGAACGGCACGGGAAAGCCGGACGGGTACACGGAAGAGGCGGCTGCGCCCTTTGACTGTCCCGAACCGAAGCCCTACCGGACGACGGAAAAGCCGTTTACGGATGCGGAGCTTGCCTACTGGGGCGCATCGGGCATCACGGAGGAGCTGTTGCACCGTTACGGGGCGGTATCGCTCGCCGAGTACCGGGGCGAGACGAGGGAAGGCAAATCGTTCGGCTTCAGTTCCACCCCGGCGGAACCGATGTTCGGCTACAAGGGGAAATGGGGAGTGAAGGTCTATCGCCCGATGTCGGAAGTGCGCTTCGTCTATGGCGGACACACGGGCGACAACTACTGTTTCGGGCTGGAGCAACTGCCCTCGAAGGGCGACCTGCTCTTCCTCACGGGCGGCGAGAAGGACGTGCTGACGCTGGCGGCGCACGGCTTCCATGCCATCTGCTTCAACTCGGAGACCTCGGTCATCCCGGCGAAGACCGTGCGCAAGCTGGTCTATCGCTTCAAGCACATCGTGCTGCTGTACGACACGGACAAGACGGGGCTGGAGTGCTCGGAGAAGCACCGTGCGCAACTGTCGGAGTACGGGGTGAAACGGCTGGTGTTGCCGTTGCCGGGGACGAAGGCGGAGAAGGACGTGACGGACTACTTCAAAGCCGGGCACACGAGGGAGGAGCTGATGGGGCTGTTCCTGAAACTGCTCGACACGCTGTACGGGGACACGATGGCGGTGCTGAAATCGTGCGAGATCGACTACGACCACCCGCCCGAACAGGCTGTCGCCATCGTTACCGCCGGGGAGGTGCCGTTAGGCTCGGAGGAGAACATCCTCTGCATCACGGGCGGCGAAGGGACGGGCAAGAGCAACTACACCGCCGCACTGGTCGCCGGGGCGATCATGGAGAGGGAGACGGACGCCGACCTCTTGGGGGTGCGGGTGGAGCCGAACCGCAAGGGGCGTGCGGTACTGCTGTACGACACGGAACAGAGCGAGCAACAGCTCTACAAGAACACGGGGCGGCTGCTGCGCCGTGCCGGGCGTGAGCGGATGCCGGAGTACCTGCACGTATATTGCCTGACGGGAATGTCGAGAAGCGAGCGGCTGACCGCCATCGTGCAGAGCATGGACAAGTACCACTACCTGCACGGGGGCATCCATTTAGTCGTCATCGACGGGGTGGCTGACCTGATCCGCTGCGCCAACGACGAGGCGGAGAGCGTGGCGCTGATTGACGAGATCTACCGGCTGGCGGGAATCTACCGCACGTGCATAGCCGCCGTGGTGCATTTCGTACCGAACGGTCTGAAACTGAGGGGACACCTCGGCAGCGAGCTGCAACGCAAGTCCGCCGCCATCCTCTCCATCGAGAAGGACGAGAACCCGGAGGTGTCGGTGGTGAAGGCGTTGAAGGTCAGGGACGGCAGCCCGCTGGACATCCCCCTGATGCAGTTCAGATGGGACAAGCAAGCCGGGATGCCCGTCTATGTGGGCGAGAAGCCGAGGGCGGAGAAAGAGAAGCGTAAGGAGAAGGAGCTGGCGGAGATGGCACGGGAGGCGTTCGCCCGGCAGGAGAAGTACGGCTACATCGAACTGTGCGAGCTGATACAGGAGATGCTGGAAGTGAAGGAACGGACGGCGAAAGGCTACATCCGCTATATGCGGGAAAAGGAAATCATCGAAAAGGAGGGCGACTGCTATGTACACGGACAGGGAAGAGTTTGAGGGCTGGATGGAGCGCATCATGGAACGCTTCGACCGGACGGAGAAATTGCTGGAAAGGGTGCTGAAGAAGAACAACACGCTCGACGGCGAGGAGGTGCTGGACAACCAAGATCTGTGCCTGCTGCTGAAGGTGGGCATCCGCACGCTGCAACGTTACCGTGCCATCGGGGTGCTGCCGTACTTCACCATCAGCGGCAAGGTGTTCTACCGCACGAAGGACGTGCACGAGTTCATCCGCACCCGCTTCGCCGAAGTGGAGGAACGGGCTGCGAAACGCAAGGAGAAGGAAGCCCGGAAAGCGGAAAGACGCAGGAAAAGGGGGCTGTTCCCGTGAGAATGACATTTTTCTGACGGTGCTTTAGGTGGATGAAGCCCAGCCGGATCGTGAGATTAGGCGGGGCTATTGTTTTGTTATTCGGGAAGTTTCCGTATCTTTGTTCGCACGAAGATAGGATGCGGCTCGGCATTGTCAAATTAGAAAACCTTGTTTTCATTTGCCGTTGCTCTCGCCTTTCGCTATCTTTGCGATGCAAAGGCAGAGGACGGTGCTTTCGGGCACGGTCTCTGTCGTGACATAGAAGATTCATACCCGGCTTGGAAGCAGGCGGGGGTGATATACATATTGTACGTTCGCTGAACGTCTTGGAATAGAAAACTGGCACTTTTCAAAAAAGACAAGATGTGTAGCGCAATGTTCATGCTGTATGCTTATACGGCGTGGACTTGCCTATTCTGTCTTTTTAGGTATGCCAGTACCTCTATTCCGGAATAGCGTGAGTTCACGCTGTTCTTTTGGGTGCAAGGCGGACATAATCCTTAAAAACTCATTGACATGAAACAGATTACCTTGCACGTGTACCAGTCCCTTGACGGTTGTCCGGTCGGAGCGGACAAGCATTTCGATGCGGCGGCGGATGCCTCCTGCTGCGTGCTGATCGACGAAGAAACCTACCTGCGCATTTACCTGAACCATCTGGGCTGGCCGCTCACGGCAAAAGAGACTTTGGTCGTGACGGGCGGCTGTATTGACCTGACAGAAAAGGAACGGGTGCGGTTTGTTACAGGGGATGCGGCAGCGGAACTGCGGAGAATAAAAGCGGACGGCGAAGGTACGGTAACGGCTTACGGAGCGGAAACCGGGGCTTTGCTCTTGGATAACGGGCTGGCGGACGAAATCGTGGTGATAACCGTGCCGGTGCTGGTCGGCGGCGGTGAGAAGGCACTGGAGTGCGGGCTGAACGACGGCAGGACATGGGTCGTGCGATCGAGCAAGGTATTGGAGGACGGGAAAATCCGGACGGTGTACGGAAAGGTATGCCCGTGAAATGTAAAAAGCCGCTGAAAAAGCGGCTCAGGTCATTCAGGAAAGGGCGACGGATTATAAAAAAAACGACCCGCCGATTTGAGCATTTTCACTGTTGTTCAACAACTCGTGTCAAGAGGCTTGGCAGGTTCTGTTGGTGCAAAGATAACGAAAATATCCTGAATGGCAAAGAAATATTAAATTTAGGCAACGGTGTTGCCTATTTCCAAATATCCTCGCTTTCCCAACCGGACGGAAAGCCCATCGCTGCCGTATCTATATTGGGATAGGCTGCCAACAGGGTTTTCAGCTTGTCCTTGAAGTTGTTATCAGGTGATACGGTATAAAGGAAATAACGTATCATGCAGATACGGTAATACATCCTGCGCTTGTCTGTCCGGGAAGAGTCAATCCAACCGTATTTCATGTGCTTGGGTTCTGTCGGGCTGATGGGTAATTCACGGTTCCACATCCGGGCATGGTGGCAGCATAAATTCCGCAATCCACCCAGCACGATAAGCCATGACACAAAGGCAGGAGCCTGCAAACCAAAATGCTGGGCTATTTTCTTTTTTAGCCCATTATCTTTCAGGTTCATAAAAATATGAGCCAAGCTGCCGAAAGGAATGATTTCAGCGATCATCCATGCGGGCGGGTAAGCCTCCAGATACGTTTCGTTGAAATGAGTGATAAAATCCTCTTTGGAGTTTTGTATCTCTTTGTCGATTACGGCTAAAGTCGCTTGGTATTTATCTTCATTGCTGAAAAAAGACTTGTCAGTCAGCCAAAACAGATTGCCGAAATTCAAACTGGCATAATTTGTGATACAACTGCGAATAGCCACTTCTATCTTCTCTATCTCGTTAAACAACAGCAATCTTAATTTGCGGTCGAAACGATACATATCCATTACTTTTTTAAAAGTTGCATCCGGTTTGTAACGGTGTTGTTCCTTGGGAAATTCCAATAAAGGATAAAAATAAGCACTTAAACGAAAGTAACCGATATTGGTCAGGTAACTGACGGCTTTCGTTTCATCCGAGATAGATAATCCTCTGTCTTTTAGTAGGGTTACATGTTGTTGGGGAGTAAAGCAGGTTTTGCTAAAATGTACTTTCATAAGGTATATAAAAAAAACGACCCGCCGATTTGAGCATTGTTAAGAGGCTTGGCAGGTTCTACTGGTTGCAAATATAGAACTTATCTCTTAAACTACAAAACATATCCGGAAATAATTTTGTGATAAGTGCGACATTGCCGCACTTATTTATCTGTATTGCCGGGATTACGGGTACAAGACCTTGAAATCCCGTGGGCTGCCGCCGTCTGTCAAGCCGTCCTGCCGGAGCCGCCGGAGGGTCTCGGCTGCCGATCCGCTGCCGAAGTTGCGGACACAGTACAGGCGGGAGAAGCGGAAGCGGCGGAGGTGGACGAGCAGGTGCTCCACGGTGAAGACACCCAGTTCCCGGCACGCCCGGACAATGCGCTGCGACAAGCCGAAGGCGTCGAGCGGGGTGTCGAGCAGGCGGCGGAGCCTGCCCGGTCTGCCGGGCTTGCCCCGCTGTTGCGCCACGTCCTCGTAGATGGTGGCGACCCGGTTGCGGCTGAACAGGGCGGAAAGGGATGCGCCGTCGATCATCAGGATGCCGTCGAAACGGGCATAGGCGATGTGGTTGCCGTTCATCCAGAGGGTGATGCGCAACTCGTCCGTGCCGCAGAGCCGGGCGGCTTCCGCCACGGTGATCCAACCGATGCCGTTCATCGCCTGCGCTCCTTTCCTTTGGGCTTGTCCGTGCGGGGCGGGAACCCGTACACGGTGCGGAAGTCCTTGTCGAAGGTGAGGTACGCATCGAAGGGCTTGCCGTCCCTGCTCCTGAATCCTTTGATAAGGGATGTTTTGCCTTTGGTTACAAGGTCGGCAATCTGGCTGTCGGTGAGTTGCTTCTCCCCCTTGCCACGGAAGACGGTAAGCCCACAATCGACGTTGCTGCACTTGGCGACCTTCGGGTAAAGGAGGATGCGACCGGAACGGCACTTGGGGCACGGGATATGCCTGCCATCCGCCACCGATACCTGCACTTGCAGGAGTTCTTCGGTAATCTGGGCGGCATAGATCTCGATGCCCTTGCGGAAGGTGTCGGGATTCATCTCCCCGCTCTCGATCTTGGCGAGGGCGGTCTCCCACTGCCCGGTCATCTCGACATCGGCGATGCGCTTGTCCTTTACTATCTGATACACGGCAAGCCCCTTGTCGGTCGGCACGAGGCTCTTCTTCTCCCGGCGTACGTAGTCACGGGCAAAGAGGGTCTCGATGATGGAGGCACGGGTGGCGGGCGTGCCGATACCGTTCCCTTTCAGGCTGTCCCGCAGCTCGTCGTCCTGCAAATCCCTGCCGCAATGCTCCATCGCCGAAAGGAGGCTGCTCTCGGTGTGCAGGGGACGGGGCTTGGTCTGTTTCTCCACGCACTCCACCGATTGCAGGGGGAAAGCCTCGCCGGGCTGCAAGGGCGGCAAAGCGGCTGTACCCTCGTCGTCCTCGTCCCGCTCGTCCCGCACGGCACGCCATCCGGCAGACCTGACGACCGTTCCCTTGGCGGTGAACACGCTGTTCCCCGCCGTGAAGGAGACGGTGGTAACATCCTTGAGGCAACGGGCGGAGAAGGCTTCGAGCAGGCGGGCGGCTACCATGTCGTACACCGTGCGCTCGTCGGCGGACAGCTCGCCGGGCAGACACTCGGTGATGATGAGCGCATGGTGGTCGGTAACTTTCCCCGCATCCACGCTGCGGCGGTTGAGCGAAGCCCCTTTCAGGGCGGCGGCATGGGCGGCGAAAGCCGGGTACCGCTCCAGCAGGGCGATGCGGTCGGGTATCTCGTCGAACACATCGTCCGAGAGGTAGCGGGAGCCGGTACGGGGGTAGCTCAGCACCTTCTTCTCGTAAAGCGACTGGGCGACGGAGAGGGTCTTGTCCGCCGAGAAGCCGTACCTGCCGTTCGCCTCTTTCTGCAAGGCGGTCAGGTCGTAGAGCAAGGGAGGCTCTTGGCTCACCTCCCTGCGCTGCACGTCGGCAACCTCCACCGTCCCCGTTGCGGTAACAGCGGCGAGGGCGGCGTTTGCCGCCGGAAGGGTTTCGTAACGCAATTCAGAGATGGCGGCGAAGGGCGTGCCGTCCTTTTCCGCCGTGATCTTCAGCCGGAAATAGGTCTGCGGGGTGAAATCCCTGTTCTCCAGATAACGGGAGCAGATCATCATCAAGGTGGGCGTCTGCACCCGTCCGAGGGAGTAGATGCCCTGCCCGGCGGCGATGCTGAGAGCTTGGGTGGCGTTCAGCCCAATCTCCCAGTCGGCGATGGCACGGGCTTCGGCGGCACGGTAGAGGTTGTCGTAGTCGCTGCCGGGTCTGAGGTTGTCCAGCCCCTCCCGGATGGCACGGTCGGTCAGCGAGGAGATCCAGAGGCGCAGGCAGGGCTTGCGGCAGCCAAGGTAATTGTAGATGTACCGATGAATGGCTTCGCCCTCACGCCCGGCATCGGTCGCCACGACGATACGGTCGGAACGGTCGAAAACCTCCCTGATGACCTTCAACTGTTTGAGCACGCCGGGGTCGGGCTTGTACTCCTTGCCCTCCCGTATCTGGCGGGGGATGTACTTGAACTCCTGCGGCAGAATGGGCAGGTTCTCACGCCGGAAGCCCGCATAGCCGTATGCTTCGGGCATGGAGAGCTGGACGAGATGGCCGAACGCCCAGGTAACGAGGTAGCCGTTACCTGAGAGGTAGCCATCGTGCCGCTCTTTCACCCCCAGCACGGCAGCCACGCTTGCCGCCACGCTCGGTTTTTCACATAAGATACAAACTGTCATGTCGTTAAAAATTTAATGGTTTGACAAAAGTTATCCCGCCGCTCGGACGGGATAACCGGGTAATTCATTTACAGAATGGCGGGGAAATCAGCGGCGGACACCCCGGCTGCGCTTGGGCTTGTCGGGCTGCTCCTGCTTCTGTGCCTGTTTCCGGTCCTCTTTCTGCTCCTGCCTGCGCTCCTGCTGCTGTTTCTGTTCCCCGGTGGGTCGCTGCTGTGCGGATTGCAGGGCTTCTTTCAGGTTACGGGTCGTCTCGACGGTCTTGCCCTCGGAATTGACCGCCACCTGCACCTCGTTCTCCACGGCGGGCTTGACACGCCCCTCTTCGAGCGCCGCATTGTAGTCCTTGGGGAACATGAAGGCGGGCTTCTCGCCGGGCTTCCATGTGATGTAGCCTTGGTAGGCTTTTCCTTTCTTGTCCACCAGACCGGAGACCTTGACCGTTCCCCCGGCTTCGAGTTCGAGGCGGGACTTCTCGGTAAGCTCCTGCTTGCGGAAAGTCTTCGGCACCTCCTGATTGGCGGTCTGTTTCAGGTTCGCCTTGTACGCATCCATCGCCAGCCTGCCCCGGTCGCCGAAGAGAAATTCGAGCTGCATCTTGGCTGCGCTGAACTGCACGGGAGCCGGGTAAACCTTGGGCTGCTCCCCCTCCTTGGTTCTGGAAAGGAACCGGCAGACCACCGCCTCGCCCTGTTTGAGCCGGGCTATCTCGTCCGGGGTGAAGGTATGCCCGTTCTTCTCCGCCGGGATATTGACCTTGGAGAGCGGGAAGGCGACCAACTCGTTGGTCTTGAGGTTGCGGCTGACAAGGGCTTCGACCTGTTCGCCCGCCCGGTTGGTGACGGTCGCCGGGTGTCCCATGTTGCCCGTCTGCCGGAGCACCTGCTTGTCGGAGTCGGTGATGTCGTAGCCGAAGAACTGCTTCTGCATCTTCTCCGGGTCGAGGATGCCGTGGCTGCACACGGTCAGCCTGCCGTCCGTGCCGGGCTTGAGCGAGAGCTGGCTGTCGTTGCTGTGCGAGATGCCGTCGAAGTGGAAATGCACCCGGACGGTCTTGTCGGTCTGGAAGCCCCGGAGCATCTGGTCAAGCATCCCGTTGCCCTCGATCTGCTCCCGCTGCACGCCAAGTGCGGCGAGGCTGTTCCAGTCGATGTCCTCCGGGCGATACTTGTACTGCGGGTTCTGTTCGGTCTGCCCGGCGGACTGCTGCGGCGCACCTTCGGGCTGTTGCTGCTGCCCGGCTTGGGTCTGCTGCTGCGCCTGCACGGGCGGCTGCACCTCGTACTGCGCAACGAGCGGCTCGCCCGTCTTGACGGACTGGCTCTCCCGTTGCCGGAAATCGGCGGCTACCCGCTGCACCTCCTCTTCCGGCACACGGAAGAAATGGAAGCGGGTCGGGTCTTTCAACTGGCTCCAGAGGTTGGAAAAGAAATTTGAAAACATATCGCCGTGGCGATCCACCCGCAGGAGGTCGTTGTTGTCCTCCAAGGGGTTCTTGGTCTGTAACTCGCCGTCCTTTACTCCGCTGACGGCTTGGAGCGTGCCTTTCTCGTCCATGACGAGCAGGATGTCCATTAATTGCTGGCTGCTGTCCGGTCGTTCGTCCATAATCTGAAAAATTTAAATGGTGAATACTATTGGTTCTCAAACGAAACCGGGCGTAAATATAGAGGGAAGCAGACGGGAAACCTGCAAGTCCGGGGCGGGCTGTCCGCACTTGTCGTCCGGTTCGCAGGTTTGTCGCCGCCCTTTCCTGTGAAAAATACAAAAAAATCCATATCGTCCACACATTTTTCTATCCCGAAAACGAGGACAATCCGTTGTTTTCGTTATATTTGGAATCTAAATATAGGTGCGGTCATGCCGTGCCTGATTGAAAATCCGGTAACGGGAAACACGCTTTGTCGTTACCACCCATGAGATGCGTATGAAAGTCTATCAGAGCAAACCGAGAATAAAACTTTCACCTGCCATCCGTGACGGGCAGAAATACGTGGAAGTGGAGTTCGACGAGGACGATGCCATCCGGCTGTCGCTGTCGAAAGAGAAGGGTGTGCGGTTCGAGGGGGACAGAGCCTACCTGCCGGAAGAAGGGTTCGACCTGTCCGGTTTTTTCGACCGCCATGTAGAAACGGCGTTTATTGATTACTCCGCCCTGAAAAACACCCAGCCCAAGAAGAGCGGGAAAACCAGCCCCGCCATCCCGCCCGGCTATGCCGAAACGCTGCGGCAACTGCGGTACAGCGAGCATACCGTCCGTGCGTACACCGCCTATTTCAAGGAGTTCCAGCAATACTTTGCGGGAAGAAACCTCCGCTACATCCGACCGGAAGAAATCAACGCCTACATCGTGCACCTGATTGACACACGGGGGATCTCGTCGTGCCAACAGAACCTGCGCATCAACTCGATCAAGTTTTATTTCGAGAAGGTGCTGGGATTGGAACGGAAATGTTACGAGGTAAAGCGAGCCAAACGGGAACGGACGCTGCCCGACGTGCTGAGCAAGGAGGAGATAAAATCCATCCTTGACGCAACCGGTCCGGACATCCGGCTGTTCTGCATGTTCTCTCTGCTCTACTCCGCCGGGTTGAGAATCAGCGAGCTGCTGGACTTGAAGCCCCACGACATCAACGTGAGCCGTTCGCTGATACGGGTACGGCAGGGCAAAGGGAGGAAAGACCGCTACACGCTGCTGTCGAAGCCCCTTGTCAGGAAGCTGACCGAGTACACCAAGCTGTACAAGCCGCAGGAATGGCTGTTCGAGCGGTACAAGGGCGAGCCGTTTACGGAGAGCATCGTGTCGAAGAAGTTGAAAGAGGCGGCGAAGGAAGCCGGAATAACCAAGCGGGTGTACCCCCACCTGTTGCGGCACTCGTTCGCCACGCATCTGATCGAGCAGGGCACGGACTTGAAAATCGTGAAAGAACTGTTGGGACACAACCAACTGAAAACGACGGAAATGTACGTGCATATAGCCGACACTTTCAAGAGCAGCATCCGCACTCCATTGGATGATATTCTTGAAAGTGATAATGAGATAGTTAAATAAGAAAATAACAGCGAAAACCGCTGATAATTACATGTTCAAGGCCTTGAAGTTACTATTAGACTGTATAATAAGCAGTTGCAAACAGGAAAGATGATAGATTTACTCGACATATCGGCACAATCGGAAGGCTGCGGCACTGAAAAAAAAGTACCGCTTGGCAGACTATTTCAACCGTTGGTGGGATGAGTACACCAAGCATCCGACAGAGCATATCACCCCGGAACAGTATAAGGCTGCAAATGCCATAAGGGTATGCCGCACCGCCGCTTTGGGGATAGATACTTATGCCTGCCCCGAATGTGGTGAGGTCCGGGAAATCTACCATAGCTGCAAGAACCGTTTCTGCCCCACGTGCGGATGGCGTGACACGCTCAAATGGGCTGCACGCATGAAAGACAAGCTGTTGCGTGTCCCTCACCGCCACGTGGTGATGACCCTGCCCCATGTATTGCTTGACTTGGTGAAGCGCAACAAGAAAGAAATGCTCAACATCATGATGCGCACGTCGGCGGAAGCGTTGAAAATCTGGATGATGAAGGCTTTCGGGCTGAAAGTGGGCGTGATAGCCGTGCTACATACCTACGGGGAAACCAAGCAGTACCATGTCCACACGCACATGATCCTATCATGGGGTGGCATTGACAGGAACGGGAGGATTGTCGTTCCGGAAAGGTCAAAGGTGAACGACACTTTCATCAGGAGCATATTCAAACACACGTTCGATAAGGCTCTGATAGAGTTGTTTGACAACGGAAAGCTCAAACATGACTTCCGCAACCGCATGGAGTTCATGAGTTTTATCAAACACGTGGTAAACAAGAAGCAGTGGATTGTTCATCTGGAGCCGCCTCTGGAAATGCCCGAACAAGTGATACAATATATCGGGCGGTATTCCAAAAGAGCGTGCCTGAGCGAATATAAAATCACGGCGATGGAAGACGAGAACATCACGTTCCGTTACCGTGACTATCAAAACTCCCCCGACAGGAGGAACCCGTTGGAGAAGGAACTGACCCTGCATTACCGTGAGTTCTTTCCCCGGTTGATGCAGCATGTACCCCTACATTATTTCCGTATCGTGAGGTACTACGGCTTTTACTCCAATAAAGGCAATTTGCCGGGGGAATACTTCGGACGGGCCGAGAATGTGATGCAAAACGCCCCGGCAGAAGAAAGCGATTACGAGAATCCTTTCTTCTGCGAGTGCTGCCAACGTGCGAGAATTTATGTACATACAATAATAACAAGACGGACTGTTTTCGATGAATCACCTGAAACACTTGTGTTTAGCAGGTCTGACATACGAAAACAAAAAGTCGCATAATGAAATAACGGGATAGCTATGCACTTTCGTAAAGGAAAACATGGAAATCCCACGAAAAAGCAATGAAAGGAGGACAAAAAATGATTGGTGAACGGAACATCATACCGGGAAAATCCCGGAAACGGAATGAAAATTTCCCTTATCGGCAAAAGGAAAGTACAGGGGGAAAATTGAAGTTCTATAATATTAATTATAAGGTAAGCAACCTGAACGGTTGCTTGGAGAGTTAAATAAAGCAGCCTAAGGGCTGCGAAATGCGGCCTCGAACATAAGGATAAATCGCCCAAAAAGGCGATTATCCTCCTTAACATTAGCAGTTTAGAATTAAATATTATGGATAAAGAGCAATTTAAATCAATAGTTCATCCAGTAATGAAAGCGCATAGCTTTCGTAGAAAAGGAAATTCGTGGTATAAGACTACTGCCGAATGTATAGTCGTATTCAATCTCCAACACTCTTTGTATGGAAAGATGTTTTATATAAACTTGGCGGCTTTATTACGTAAAGGAGATGATTTATTATTTCCTAAAGAATATCAATGTGATATTAGAATGCGCTTCCCAATAATGGAAATTGAAGGGTATTCCACACAAATGATATTAGATTTAGAATCGACTATTGATGAACAGTTACGTTCACGGTTAATTGAAAACATCATAAATATTTCAATACCCATTTTACAAAAATTAGAATCAATAGATGGGATAATTGAACTATATGGAGAAAAACCGGAACTTAATAATATTTATCCCTTTAGTTCAATTCTGTATAGGAAAGAAATGAATAACAAGTTTAAGACTATTTAGAAAATAAACTGCTAACAAACAGCAAACCGACCGAATAAGCGGAACGCTGCCAGACATTATCAGTGCATAAAAAATAGAACATGAACTAATTAAATAAAAAAATATGAGTTGGTCTATCATTTTAATAAAAACGCCATTGAACGATGAATCAGATTTGTCAGATGTGGATAAAACACTGCCTATAACAGATAGAAATGCGTTCGTGGATTGGATGCAGAACACTTTTATTATTTCTGATGATAATTTGTCGGATAGCGAAATGATACTGCAATTAGACAACGAGTGTGGCGTGGAGATTTCTTGGAACGATAATGAAAGTATTGAAAATATACATCTATGTTTTCATGGAGGTGAAAATGAAGAAGCAATCTTGCACTTCGTGAAACAATTATGCTCGCATTGGAATTGCAGGGCTATTGACGTGGAAGCAAATGAATTTATGCTTTTATAAAATCATTTATTTTGTTCTGATAACAAACAGCAAACCGACTGAATAAGCGGAACGCTGCCAGACATTATGGTAGAAAAATGAACAATAGCAGGATTAAAAATATAGTAAATCTTTCAGCAGCAGAAAGATATGGCTACTTTATTCGTAAAGTTTCAGACTTTGAAGAAGTTTGGGGGTTAAAGGATAAAGAAGGTTGGGCTTTAATGGGAAATAATGAGCAAGTTTTATTTCCTGTATGGAGCGAAAAGGAATTTGCAGAATTGTGTAAATGGGATAACTATCAACCCAATTCTATTCCTCTTGATGACTTCATTGAGAAGTTATTACCGAAGTTAGAAAAAGACAATGTGATGTTGGCTGTATTCCCATTGTCAAAGGGGAAAGGTATAATTCGTACTGTTCAAGAGATAATTGCTGACATAGAGCGAGAGTGTGAACAATATGAATAAACTACCATAACAAGTGGATAAATCTCCCTTAAAAGGTTGATTATCCACCAAACATTATATGCCATGTATGAAAAGGATAAAATATTAAATTCATTTCCTCCGGATCTCGCAAAAGATGTACGGAGAGTATTGGATATGCTTGTGATGAAAAATGATGATATAAGCAGCCGATACTATACTGTCAATCTTGGAGGTTTGAATATAGCAATTCCAAAACGGGTATATATGAGAGAACAGACACCGTCCAATATGACAGCAGTACAAAGAAATATTCTTGACTGTATTTTCACAAGACATAATAATGGTTTTGTAAGGCAACGCCATCTACAAAACCTAATCTCCTGCACAGAATATTGGACTATACCATTTTGCTTTAAGCTATTAGGAGAATATGTAGATAATATTTTATACGATGTGAAGAAGCATTTGGAGTGTAATATGGATAGCTATCTTCGTTTTATCGGAGAAAATGAAATTTTTTTTAATAGAACTAAGAATCAAATGATTAGTTATTGGAATTGCTATTATAGGTCAAGATTCCCCAACAAAGAATTATATATAGGTTTTAATATCTTTAATAATTTGGAAATGGCATATAACAAGTGGATTAATCTTCCCTAAAGGTCGATTATCCGCCAATAAAAAAACGGTGACTGCATCTAAAGAATCCCATGAGTATTTCTGTGTAAATATAATATTATAAGTAAATGGAATGGCTGAGCAACATATATCAGAATTTTGAAGGGCTACTATCAGATTTAGCCCAATATATTCAATCAAATCCTAAAGTAGGTCATTTAATTGGTATATTTTTATTGTCAATTTGGCTCATCGGGCTTATATTCAATTGGAAGTGGACGTATAAGGGGAACGGTTCTTATGGATGGAACAAGTTACTCGAAGAATTAGGTCCTACTACTTTCCGTTTTTGGTTAGGGGTATTTATAACTATCTGTTTATTGATTATGATTTATATTTATATTAAGGTATGATAGAACCGATGCTTATTCTCTTACCGTTTATCATGCCCAATGTATAAACCCGAAGTGAAACGTCAGTGCGACATTCACTACGGTCAGGGCGATAGCGATAAGGACTATTTTGGCGAGCTTCCTGCCGGGATGTTTCATCTTTCCGTAATATTCACGGAGCGCTTCACGCCGCCCGGCTGTGTAGCGGAGTTGACAGAACAAGTCGGGAAGAAAGCAGAGCATTATCAATACGACAAAAGCAACAATCCAACTGAAATAGCGAAACATCAACGGTGTTCCAAGCGGTACGAGTATGGCAAAGAGCCAGCAAAAGAACAACAGCATACGCCCGTTAAGGTTGGTATGCTCCCTTTCGTGCCATATCTCGGCTACATACCACATATAGTCGATGAAGCAGAACCGGTATTTGCGATTGTCCTTATCCATATCATTACAAAAATAATGTATTTTGCTCACTTAATCATTACTTCATACCGAAAAACACCACGCAAAATAAAAAATACCCCGTCGGCTTGTTCTTGCCGACGGGGTATTTTTATCCTCACTTGTCCTTAATCAGGTGCGACAGCTCCGGATCAGCCTTGATGCGCTCAATTTCGTCGGCGACAATCTGCCTGACCTCGTTCTTGATGCGGTAGTAGTTGGCGTCGATCTGCTGCTGCATGGTGTCGTTGCCGTCCTTGTCGGTGAAGTCGATGATCTGCGGAATCTTCACGTAACGGGCGGTCTCCCGCTTGACCTGCTCGTTATCCACGACAATCTCGGCATGGAAAATCTTCTGCTCGATACGCTCGTCGAAGTTGTCGGCTACCGCCCCGACGAACATGCCCTGCGTGAGGTTGGAAATCTTGCTCGCCGGAATGAGGCTGTCCATCTGGGTATTGATGGAAACGGAGGTCTCGTTCCGGTTGATGGTCATGTTCTGCCGTTTCTGCAAGACCTTGCCGAAACGTTCACTTAACGTTTTGGCGGTTTCGGCAACTACCTGACCTGCAAATACATTGCCGACGGTATTGCAGATTACAGCGGACTCTTTGTCCCCGTAATCACGCTTTAGCTGGCTGAAATCCTGAAAGCCGAGCATGACGGCTACCTTGTTGCTTCGGGCGGTGGCAATCAGGTTATCCAGCCCACGCATATAGATGGTGGGCAGCTCGTCGATAATCACGGCGGATTTGAGCCGTTTCTTCTTGTTGATGAGCTTCACGATGCGGGAGTTGTACAGTCCCAACGCCGCCCCGTAGATGCCCTGACGGTCGGGATTGTTGCCGACTACGAGCACCTTCGGCTCTTCGGGATTGTTGATGTCGAGGGTGAAATCGTCCGCCGTCATCACCCAATAGAGAGCCGGGGAAATCATGCGGGAAAGCGGGATCTTGGCACTGGCAATCTGCCCCTGCAACTGCTCCACCGCCGAGGATTCCCATGCGTCCATGAAGGGAGAAAGGTAGTTCTCCAGCTCCGGGTACGAGGTCAGGATGGGAAAAATGTCGGCGTACTTGCGGTTCAGGAACTCGATGGCATGGGGGAAGGTGCAATACTTGCCATTCTTGTAGATTTTGAGATACCATATAATACTGGCTAACAGAATAATAGGCGATTCCACGAAGAAGTCTCCCTGTTTGGAAATATCGGGTAAGTCAAGGGCATTACTGCCCCCTTCTCCCCTAAGAACCGTACGTGAGAGTTTCCCCTCATACGGCTCAAGCAACTCAATATCTCTATTTGTTGTTAGAAATCGGCTCATACTTTCAACAGTTTCGTTTATTTCGCTTGTAGCAGTTGTTATGGACAAGTTGCCGTACAATTGAACCACCAACAGATATTTCATTGACGTTCCATGCTTTTGTACAATCTATCTCCTTGCCGCATAACGGACAAGTCCGCTTCTGCTTGTTCCATAAATATAAGAGTGACTTACGTCCTTTGAGAGATTCCAGCATTTGTTGCTCCTTTCGCTGAAAGAAATAATCATCGTATTCCGGGTCGAAAGGGTTTGCCTCCCCCTTGACTTGCTTGTACGGAGTATAATGTATATCCGACAACCTTTTAAGGGTCAGGTAGTTCACTTTCTTGCTTTTTGTTTCATATTTCCATGCAAACGTCCATTTACGCCCCCGAATTTCATGCCAATACTTATCTGCAACCCAAGACTTGTGTTTCTTTGGGTGGCGACGTAAAGCCCATTTCTTTGTGAGATTGTAAATGTGATTGTCGCAACCGTGAAAAGCATTGGTTGATGCACCATATCGGTAATAGTTTCCCCAACCTGTTATCACAGGATTGAGCATTCGTATCAGCGATTCCTGCTTACACATTTTATGTCCTTTAACGATGTCACTGATTTTTGCCCTAAAGCGTTTCTGTGCATCTTTGGACGGAGATGTGTACAGCCTTTTGCCGAACTTCCTTACATTGAAACCTAAGAAATCAAATCCATCGTATATGTTCGTAATGGTAGTTTTCTCTTCGGATAAGGTAAGACCCCTTTCTTTGAGAAATTCTATCACCATTGGTTTGACCTCGTTTTCCAATAATTCCTTATCTCGACCTGTGATTATAAAGTCATCCGCATACCTGATAAGATTCACTTTGTAGTGGAATGTCTTATAGTTGATGAAACGTCTTTTGAATCTTTCAGCCAAGAGTGGTTGAAGTCCGTCAAGTGCCATATTTGCAAGTGTCGGTGATATGATACCTCCTTGTGGTGTACCCTCTTCTGTCGGGAACAGTTTACCATTGAATACAGCTCCACATTTCAGCCATTTTCTGAGTATTGTTTTATCCATAGGGATATTTTCAATAAGCCAGTCGTGACTGATGTGGTCGAAGCAACCCTTAATATCTCCCTCCAAAATCCATTCGGGGGAATGCTGGCGATTTAGAACCGTATCAATCTGACGAATTGCGTCCATTGTCCTGCGCTTCTTTCGGAAGCCGTAAGAAAAACGGTCGCCTGTCGTTTCGGCTATCGGTTCCAATGCCATGAGATATAATGCTTGCATCGCCCTGTCTTTCATGGTCGGTATTCCCAACGGTCGGAGTTTACCGTTCTTTTTCTTGATGTGAACCCTACGGAGCGGCTGTGGATGGTAGCCACGACGTCTAAGTTCACTGATTGCTTTGTACTTGCGCTTGGGAGAGTCCCAAAGCTGTTTATCTACTCCAGACGTATTCTTCCCTTTGTTGGAAGTAACCCTCTTTACTGCCAATGCCTTGGCGTAAAAAGAGTGAGTAAGCATCCACTGCAAGGTTTTCACCTTGTTATGTCTGCCTTCTTTCTGAGCCTTTACAATACGCGCTTGTAGCTTTCGGACATAGGTTTCACACTTAGACCAGTTCATACCGTCCCAAGTCAGATTCCTGCTGTCAGCAGGCGCACACGATGTTTTAATCTCGTTCATTTGCTTTCCTCCTTTTGAAAGTTCTAAAAGTTATCTTGTAAAGAGTTACCATATACGGAAGTCTGCCCACTTTCGTGTCGGATGATGTTACCCTCATTAACTCGTGATGTTGGTTCAATCCGTATCCTCCCCATTACAGGGCGGCATTCGCTTTCTCCGTTATCTCATACCTGCACCCCATTCGGCTTGCCTTGCGGTTCGCTTACTCGCATTATTACGAGAGAGATACAGGCTTGCCCTGTTCCACGCAATTGACAAACGGATAGTTTAGGTTCTGCCAAGTCCGCCGGCAGTGCTATGTCCGTGTAACCCCAACATGGGCGAGGGTTATCCGACTGCTTACCTTTTGGTGAGAGCTAAAGTATCTTGCGCTCCTTCAAACCTTACGACGGCTAAAGTCAGTTCACTTACGTTAACCATGCTATCCAGCCTCGCCACTCGACGGTATGATACTAACCGCCCTTGACGTTCCCTCACGGTTCAGTCTTGTCCTTTCGGAAAGTGTACTTTGTCCTATAAGCTTAGCACAACCCATCACTGGAGATGCACCTTATAGTAGGCTACCGCTGACGGAACAGCGGGTTAAATCTTGCAATATACATTGCTGTTTAACAATCAATTACGTGACTTTTCAGGTCACACCCACGTGCGGTTCAAATTTAACATAATCGTGTAGGCACTCTCGTAGGCATCGCTGATGTCGGTCATGAAGTCCGGGTGGATGGGGTTACAGCAGTGGCTCTCCCTCGGATTGTCGAAGTTTATCACGTAGAACTTGGGCTTGACCTTGTAGCCGTCCAAATGGGCGAGCAGGTGGTTGTAGGCTATCTCGGAGAGGTCGGGGTACTTGAAATCATACAGGAAAAGCGAATAGCCCTTCTCGATGGTCTGTTTTATGTACTGATTGATAATTGCATAGGACTTGCCCGAACCGGGCGTGCCCAAGACCATCGTCGCACGGAAGGGATTGACAAGGTTGATCCATCCGTCATACGCCCTGCCCCGGAACCAGAAGCGGGTGCGGAGATTGACGGAATATTCGTTCTCCTTCAGCTCGGTCTCCTGCATGAAGGATTCGTTCTCGACGTTGAACACATCTTCGAGCAGGTCGGTCTTCAGCAGACGGGACATCCACAGCCCCGCCATGAGCAGGCAGATATACCCGGCGGTAAGGGTGGCGATATACAGCACGGTGTCTGCCGGAAGCGGCAGAGGAAGGGCGAGCAGCCACCCGTTGCCGAAAAAGAGCAGCAAGCCGGACACGCCGCAAAGGATGATCCTGCGCCACGTGATTTTCTGTTCCTTCACGCCCTTTGTGCCGAGGCAGCTAAGGGCGAGGAACAGTACGGCGAAGAGCTTCGTCCAGAGGATACTGGAGAACAGCCCGGCGGTACGCTGGAAGCCGAGCAATATCCTATCGACAACGCCGATGTCGATGCCCCACTCCCGGACGGACTGGTAACAGAACCAGTAAATATTTACCACTACAAATAAAATGCTTATCGCACGCATGAACTCCATGACTTTGGCGAGTCCACGCAAATCGTCTTCGTTTTGCATAATTCGTTGAAAATTAATGATAAAACTTCGTTTTATTATGTACATGTACTTTTTCTTTTGTCTTGACACAAAAGAAAAAGATACCAAAAAGAAAAAGTCAAGACTGCATTTTCTCCGCTACTCTCTTCCTGCGTTTCGCTAAAGAAAAAGAACTCGCTTCGCTCAAACAGCTTTTTCTTTTTAACGCTACACTCCGGTCGTTCGCTTTACGCTGCGAAAATGAGGTCGGTGTGCCATGCGGATGGTTGCTTGGTTAATGCTATCTTTTTGTTCTTTATTGTTGCCTGCCGTACTTGCGTTTTTTCTTCCTTTTTCGGGGCGGTACGGGCTGGTCGTCGGACGCTCCGCAGGGTACGGGGGCAAAGAGGTTGAAGGCGGCCGCCACGTTCTGGGTGGTGCCGTCCTTGTGGTCGGGACGGTAGCCGGTATCCTGTCCGTTCCATTGGGATGCGCCCGTATGCTCCTGCTGCCGGGTGGGATGTTCCACTCCGGCGGAGGGTTGCGGCAGGTGAATGCCTTCCTGCCCGGCGAAAAGGTCGTTGAACACGCCTGCGGAAAACTCCTTGCCCAGACGGGAGCCGTTGAAGACGGCTTTGGCGGCATGGTCGATGAAGGTCGCCCCATAGATGCGCCCGGCTTCATTCTGACGGAATACCACACCGATACCCTGCCGCATGAGTTCCCGCTCGAACTGCGCCCGGTCATGCCCTGCGGTCTGCATGGCGGCGGCAACCTTTCCGGCGGTGGCGGCGGCGACCTCCTTGTGGGTCTTTTCCCATGCGGCAGCGTTGTGCATCCGCCTTTCGAGGGCTGCGATGCCCGCCTCCTTGCCGAACACGGAGGACTTGAAGGGCTTGCCGACCTTGTTGCCCTCCCTGTCGGTTGCCGAATAGGTCAAGCCGTGATACTCCCGTCCGCCGTATTCCCCCTTCACCTCGTCCACCGTGATGCCGTAAAGGGAAAGGACGGCACGGTATTCGCCCAGTGTACGGAAACGCCACTCACGGGCGAGCGGGCGGATGACTCCCGCCAACTGCCCCTTGAGGTTGCCGTCCCCGTAACCGACGGGCGACAAGGGCAGCCCCTCCTTCCACTGCCTGGGCGTAGCCGGGACAAGACCGAACTGCCGTTCCAGCTCCCGGCATACCTTCATCGAACGCCCGTGCTCGTAGCTGTCGGAAATCGCCCGTCCAGTTTCGTCCACCCGGACGGAGACGATGTGCAGGTGCTCCCGCCCGATGTCGTTGTGGCGATAGACGATATAGGGCTGGTCGCCGAAGCCCATGCGCCGCATATACTCCTCCGCCAAGCTGACAAACTGCTCTTCACTCAAGCAATCCTTCGGGTCGGGATTGAGGGAGATGTGCAGGACGGGCTTCTCGGTCTTGCGGTTGGCTGTCAGGTAATCACCGAACGAGCGGGAAAGATGCCCTATCGTGTAGGGGTTATCGCCCTGCGGCTCGATAATCCGGCTGGTGAAAAGCACGTCGGCGTGCCGTTCGTCCACCTTCAACTGGTTGTAGGCAAGCACCCCGTACAGGCTGCTGCCGTGCGAGATCTTGGCTATCATCGGACGGGGTATTTGCTCCGGAACTCCTCCACCAGTGCGGAAATCCGCTTGCTCAACTCGACCAGTTCGAGGGTGTGCCGCTCCAGCTTGTAGAGGAAAGCGAGGGCTTTCTTCTCCGAGAAATTGGATTTGAGCGCACGCACGCATTGGTTGTAGTTCGTGCCTATGGCACGGAACTGCGAGTGGAAAGTGGTCAGGCGCATGTAGAAATCCTGCGTCCCCTTATCCAGTTTAATGACCTTAATCTCCCTGCCGAAAAGTGCGGAAACGATAAACTCCGCCTTGGTCGCCTTGCCCGACTCGTCGAAAAGCGCGAGGAAACGGGCGTTGTCCCCGTCGTCCAGACGGAACACGTAGCGGTGGCGCATCTTGTCGGGCTTGGGCTTTCGCCCGTGGTTGCCCGCATACTTCTTCTGGTTGTCCATCATCCTGTAAAATTTTAAGTGAAACATGGTCTGAAAACGCCGTATGCCTACGGCTCTCCCCCGTGAGCAGCCCCCGACTCCGGAGGGGGATGCCACATCGAGGGGGCAAGGTGGTGGTGAGGCACGAAATTCATTTCGAGTGCCGCAGCACACAACTTGCCATTTTCGTTTGAAAATAAAATCCGTCCTGCCGGACAGATTGGGGATGCCCTTGCCTGCTGCGGAGTGCCGGGGCACTCCCTCGGGCGGTTGCCGCTCTTCTCCATTCTTACTCCATTTTGGTTTCCGCCTGCAAAGTAACAGCCCTTTTCCCGTCCGGACACCATGCCCGGATGCGACAAACCTACGGGTGGAAAGACAATGCACGACACGCTGATAATCAAACGGATAAACTACCGGTATTTTGATATTCCTTTGCGCCGTGGAAGCGGTGAAACGACTGTCCGGATAGACAAGGAAACAACCGGACAGCCGAACGGCTGACGGTCTTGCCGGACAACCGGATAACCAGCCGGACGATTGGCTAAACAGCCAAACGGCTAAATGACTAAACGGCTAAACGGTCAAACGGCTGGACAGCCGGACAAGCGGACAGCCGGATGATTGGGTGGACAGCCGGATGCCGGGCTGAATGTATGACCGGATGCCTGAACGGATGAACGGACGGATGAATGAACGGCAGAGTGGCTGAAAAGCTGACCGATTGAGTGAACAGACAAGCGGCTGCACGGGCAGCCGGATGAATAACCAACAGAATGACGATATGGACAGACAGACATTGAACGTGGCTTTCGCCACACAGAAAGGCGGCAGCGGCAAGACGGCTATCACGGTGCTGGTGGCGGGCTACCTGCACTACCGCTTGGGGTGTCCGCTGGCGGTGATCGACTGCGACTTCCCGCAGTACAGCCTGTACGAGATGCGGGAACGGGACAGCCGGGCGGTACTGGAGAACGAATACCTGAAACGGGCGGCTTACGAACAGATGCGGCAGCCGGGGCGTGCCGCCTATCCGGTGCGCAAGTGCCGGGTGGAGCAAGCCCCCGACACGGCAAGGGAGCTGGCGGCGGAAGGCTGCTACGACCTGCTCTTCTTCGACCTGCCGGGCACGGTGAACTCGGCGGGCATCCTGCGCACGATCGCACAGATGGACTACATCTTCGCCCCGGTGAGTGCGGACAAGGCGGTATTGGAGAGCACGCTCTCCTTCCTTGACGTGCTGCAACGGATGATGCTGGGCAAGGAGACGAGCCGCCTGAAGGGGCTTTACCTTTTCTGGAACCAAGTCGATAAGCGGGAAACGAGCGGGCTGTACGAGAAGTACGGGCAGGTGGTCGCCGACATGGGGCTGCCGATGCTGCAAACCCGCATCCCTGACACGAAACGCTTCCGCAAGGAGGCGGACGGCACGGGACGGACGGTGTTCCGCTCCACGCTGCTGGCTCCCGACAGGCGGATGCTGGCAGGCAGCGGCATCCCCGAACTGACCCGTGAGATAGCGACCATCCTCAAACTGGAAGGCTATGAAGAAGCAGCGGAATGAGAAGCCCATCGACGAGGAGCTGCTGATGCGGATGATGGCGGGCGAGGCGGCAGGGACGGGAGAACCGGGAACCGGAAAGGAGGAAACCGCCGTGCCGGTGGAGAAGGCGCAGGAAGGGAAGGCGGCGGACACAAGACGGCGCAAGGGAAGGCAGGCGGACTATGAGACGACCTTCCTCAAAGGCATGGACATCCCCGCCCGTTACGGCAAGCCGGTCTATGTGCGCCGTGAGTACCACGAGCGCATCGCCAAAATCTCGGTGATGCTGACGGGCGGCAAGGTGTCGCTCTCGGCATACATCGACAACGTGCTGGCGCAGCACTTCGAGCAGTACCGGGAGGAGATCGAGGCGGCATACGCCGGGAAACTGGAGAACCTCTTTTAAAAAGGAAGGAGGAAACGGCATGATACTGAAATTATCGCTCACCGTCCTGCTGCTCTATTACCTCGCCGTGCTGTGGAAATACTACCGGCAGGACATCGCCGGGATATTCGGGACAGCGGAGACGGACGAAGACACGGACGGAACGGGAAAGGAACCGGGGCAACCGGGCGAGCCGTACACGGTCATGGGCGAAAGCACCTACCTGCCCTTCGCAGCGGAGGACGACGGGGCGGACTACTCCGACATCGAGCCGGAGGAGGACGAGGAGGAGACGGACTATGAACCCACGCCGGAGGAGATCCGGGAACTGGAGGAGGAAGAGGAATTAGGGGCTTATTACCCGGACGGCAACCCCGACTTCGCCACGGGGTACTCCTTCGATGACCTGAAAAAGGTGCGCCGGGTACTGGTGTCGGACAATGCGGACGAAAAGGCGGAGCGGGAAGCCCGTGTGGTGCTGCCGTCCGTGATGGGGTCGGACATCTGGGAGGCGATGCTGGACGAGTTCGAGGGCGCACGTGAGCGTGTCGCCCGGCTGATGGACAACCATAATGTTTAATTAAAATTTTAAAGACAAATGAGACAAAAGAGAATCTTATTCACGGCGGCCTGCATACTGGCTGCCGTGGGCGCAATGGCGCAGGGAAACGGGCAGGCGGGCATCACGGAAGCCACGCAAATGGTCACCTCGTATTTTGAACCGGGGACGAAACTGATTTACGCCATCGGTGCGGTGGTCGGCTTGATCGGAGGGGTGAAAGTGTACGGGAAGTTCAGCTCCGGAGACCCCGACACGTCGAAGACGGCGGCGAGCTGGTTCGGAGCCTGCATCTTCCTGATCGTGGCGGCTACCATCCTGCGTTCGTTCTTCCTGTAAAACAGCGGACTATGGACATGGAAATCAACAAGGGGATCGGCAGGAACGTGGAGTTCAAGGGGCTGGAAAGCCAGTACCTCTTCATCTTCTGCGGCGGTCTGCTCGCCGTGTTCGTGGTGTTCGTCATCCTGTACATGGCGGGCGTGAACCAGTGGGTGTGCATCGGCTTCGGCGTGGCTTCGGCTACGCTGCTGGTATGGCTGACCTTCCGGCTGAACGCCCGGTACGGCACGCACGGGCTGATGAAGGCAGCCGCCCGCAGGCGGCATCCGAGGTACGTGGTGAACCGCCTGAAAATCCCCCGATTATTTATCTTTAAACACTGGCAAGAATGAAAAACGTAATGAAAGCGGCGACGCTCGAAAGCAAGTTTCCGCTGCTGGCGGTGGAGAACGGCTGCATCGTGAGCAAGGAGGCGGACGTGACGGTCGCCTTCAGGGTGGAACTGCCGGAACTGTTCTCCGTTACGGGGAGCGAGTACGAGGCAATCCACTCGGCTTGGCACAAGGCGGTGAAGGTGCTGCCGGAGTATTCCATCGTGCACAAGCAGGACTTCTTCATCGAGGAGAAGTACCGGCCGGAAACGGACAGGGACGACCTGAGCTTCCTGAGCCGGAGCTTTGAGAGGCACTTCAACGAACGCCCGTTCCTCTCGCACACCTGCTATCTGTTCCTGACCAAGACCACGAAGGTGCGGAGCCGTCAGGAAAGCACGTTCTCCACCCTCTGCAAAGGCAGGCTTGTCCCCAAGGAGATAGAGGACCGGGAGACGGTTACGAGGTTCCTCGAAGCCGTCGGGCAGTTCGAGAAGATCATGAACGACAGCGGTTTCGTTACGCTACGCCGCCTCACGACGGACGAGATCACCGGGACGGAAACGGCGGCGGGCATCGTGGAGAAGTACCTCTCGCTCTCGCAGCACGACACGACGGTGCTGAAGGACATCCAGTTGAACCCGGAGGAGATGCGCATCGGCGACGACATCCTCTGCCTGCACACCCTCTCGGACACGGAAGACCTGCCGGGCAAGGTGGCGACGGACAGCCGTTACGAGCGGCTCTCGACCGACCGCTCGGACTGCCGCCTGTCGTTCGCCGCCCCGGTGGGCTTGCTGCTGGACTGCAACCACTGCTACAACCAGTACATCTTCATCGACGACCACGGGGAGAACCTGAAACGCTTCGAGCAGACCGCCCGGAACATGCACTCGCTCTCCCGCTACTCCCGCTCCAACCAGATCAACAAGGCTTGGATCGAGGAATACCTGAACGAGGCGCACTCGAAAGGGCTGACCTCGGTGCGTTGCCACTGCAACGTGATGGCATGGAGCGACGACCGGGAGGAGCTCAGGCGCATCAAGAACGAGGTGGGCAGCCAGCTCGCCCTGATGGAGTGCAAGCCGAGGCACAACACGGTGGACGTGCCCACGCTCTTTTGGGCGGCGATACCGGGCAACGAGGGGGACTTCCCCTTTGAGGAGAGCTTCTACACGTTCATCCCGCAAGCCCTGTGCTTCTTCACCGAAGAGACGAACTACAAGGACTCGCTCTCGCCCTTCGGCATCAAGATGGCGGACAGAATGACGGGCAGACCGCTGCATCTGGACATCAGCGACCTGCCGATGAAGAAAGGGGTGATCTCGAACCGCAACAAGTTTGTCCTCGGTCCGAGCGGAAGCGGCAAGTCGTTCTTCATGAACCACCTCGTGCGCCAGTATTACGAGCAAAACAGCCACATCGTGCTGATCGACACGGGCAACTCGTACCAAGGGCTGTGCGAGCTGATCCACCGCAAGACCAAGGGCGAGGACGGGATTTACTACACGTACACGGAGGAGAAGCCCATCAGCTTCAACCCCTTCTTCACGGACGACTACAAGTTCAGCGTGGAGAAGAAGGACAGCATCAAGACGCTGCTGCTGGCACTGTGGAAGGGCGAGGACGAGAAAATCACGAAGACGGAGAGCGGCGAGCTGGGCAGTGCGGTGTCGGCGTACATCCGCCGGATACAGCAGAACCGGGACATCGTCCCCTCGTTCGACACCTTCTACGAGTACATGCTGAACGATTACCGGAAGGAGCTGGCTGCAAGGGACATCAAGGTGAGCCGGAAGGACTTCAACATCGACAACTTCCTGACCACGCTCAGGCAGTATTACAAGGGCGGTCGCTACGACTTCCTGCTGAACTCGAACGAGAACATCGACCTGCTGCACAAGCGGTTCATCGTATTTGAAATTGACAGTATAAAAGATAACGCCGAGCTGTTCCCCGTGGTTACGATCATCATCATGGAAGCCTTCATCAACAAGCTGCGCCGCCTGAAAGGGGTGCGGAAGATGCTGATCTGCGAGGAGGCTTGGAAAGCCCTTTCCTCGCCGAGCATGAGCGAATACCTGAAATATATGTACAAAACCGTCAGGAAATATTTCGGCGAGGCGATTGTCGTCACGCAGGAGGTGGACGACATCATCTCGTCCCCCATCGTGAAGGAGGCTATCATCACCAACTCGGACTGCAAGATACTGCTCGACCAGAAGAAGTACATGAACAAGTTCGACGGCATCCAGTCGATGCTCGGTCTGACGGACAAGGAGAAGTCGCAGATACTCTCCATTAACCTCGCCAACCATCCCGGACGGAAGTACAAGGAGGTGTGGATCGGTCTGAACGGGGTGCAGTCGGCGGTGTATGCCACGGAGGTATCGGCTGCCGAGTACCTGACCTATACCACCGAGGAGAGCGAGAAGACGGAGGTGTTCGCACTGGCGGAAGAGCTGGGCGGGGATTTGGAGCTTGCCATCAAGCGGCTGGCGGAGACGAAGTATAAATAATGTGCCGATGTGCTGACTGGGAGCGGCGGACAGGCTGCCGGACGGATGGTTGATTGACCGGACGAACGGCTGAAGGGTCGGATGATTGACCAGACGGCTAAACGGTCAAACAGTTAAACAGTTAAACGGCTGGATGTACAAACGGCTAAACGGAATGGAGAGAATAAAATTTTGTAAAACTTAAAAAAACGGAATCAAGATGAAACGATTGAATTTAATCCTGCTGCTGTCGGCGGTAACAGTGGCGCTGGCGTTTGTCATTTCCTGCAAGGAGACAAATGCGGAACGGTTGGAAAAGATGTGCGGCGAGTGGGTCAGCACGGGCGGCAAGCCGCCCTTCACCCTCTGGGAAGAGGACGGCAAGTACCGTGTGACGGTCATGCACAGGAACCACAAGGGCGACAGTGAAGCGGAGACCTACCTCGTCCGGGAAACGGAAGGGGTGCTGTTCATCGAGACGGGCTTCGCCGTGATGATGGACTATGACCGGGAGAAAGACCGCATCCGGCTGTCGCCGGGCGGAGAGTACAGGAGAAAGAGTGACGGAACCCTAAAACAGTAAGGACATGAGAACGATAAAGGCAATCATTCTGGGCGTGGCGTGCCTGACGGCAGGTGCGGCCAACGCCCAATGGGTCGTACACGACCCCGGCAATCTGGCGCAGGGCATCATCAACACGGCTAAGGAGATGGTGGAGACCTCCGCCACCGCACAGCACACGCTGGACGGCTTCAGGGAGACGGCGAAGATATTCGAGCAGGGGCGGAAGTATTACGATGCGCTCAAGGCGGTGCATGACGTGGTGAAAGGCGGCGTGAAGGTGAAGAAGTCCATCGGGCTGGTGGCGGACATCTCGGAAATCTACGTGCGCAACTACCAGAAGATGTTAGGAGACCCGAACTACACGCCGGACGAGCTGGAAACCATCTCGTTCGGGTACGCCAAGCTGCTGAGCGAGAGTGCGGACATCCTGCAAGACCTGAAAAACGTGGTGAACGTGACGGGGATGTCGCTCTCGGACGCCGAACGGCTGGCGATCATCGACCAGAGCTACAAGCGGCTGCTGGAGTACCGCAACCTCGTGCAGTATTACACGGACAAGAACATCTCGGTGAGCTACCTGCGGGCGAAGAAGAAAAAGGACGCCGACCGGGTGGTGGCTCTCTACGGGGATGCGGAAGACCGTTACTGGTGAGAGTGGCAATATACAATAATGTTTACGTACATAAATATAATATAGGACTATGTTGTTAGCGATAGACTTCACGAACCTGCACGAGATATTGCAGGTATTGTATCAGGACATGATGCCGCTCTGCGAGAAGCTGACGGGGGTAGCCAAGGGAATTGCCGGGCTGGGTGCGCTGTTCTACGTAGCCGCCAAGGTGTGGCAGGCGATCGCCCGTGCCGAACCCATCGACGTGTACCCGTTGCTCCGCCCGTTCGCCATCGGGCTGTGCATCCTCTTCTTCCCCACCTTCGTCATCGGCACGATCAACGCGGTGCTCTCGCCCGTGGTGAAGGGCTGCCACGGGATGCTCGAATCACAGACCTTCGACATGAACCGGTACCGGGAGCAGAAGGAGACGCTGGAGAGGGAGGCGTTCCGCCGTGACCCGGAGAAGGCGTATCTGGCGAGCAAGGAGGACTTCGACAAGAAGCTCGACGAGCTGGGCTGGTCGCCCAAGGACTTGAAGACGATGGCGGTGATGTACATCGACCGGACGGAATACAACATGAAGCGGAACATCCGGCTGTGGTTCCAAGAACTGCTCGAACTGCTGTTCCAATCGGCTGCGCTGGTAATCGACACGATACGGACGTTCTTCCTGATCGCCCTCTCCATCCTCGGTCCGATAGCGTTCGCCCTCTCGGTCTATGACGGGTTCCAGAGCACGCTCACGCAGTGGATAACGAGGTACATCTCCATCTACATGTGGCTGCCCGTTAGCGACCTGTTCAGCTCGGTGCTGGCACGCATCCAAGTGCTGATGCTCACCCGTGACATCGAGGCGATGAGCGACCCGACCTTCATCCCGGACAGCTCGAACACGGTGTACATCATCTTTTTAATCATCGGGATATTCGGGTACTTCACCATCCCGACGGTCGCCAACTGGATCATCATGGCGGGCGGGGTGAGCCAAGCCAACCGTGCGATGAACCAGACCGCAAACAGGGTCGGCAACGTCGCCGCAGCGGGTGCGGGTGCCGCCGTGGGGAACATCGCCGGAAAAATCATCAAGTAGCGGCGGATGTCCCAAGAAAATGAGTCATAACGAATAAAAAACCGGAAACATGGAATTTAAAAGTTTGAAAAATATCGAAACGAGCTTCAGGCAGATACGGCTCTTCACGCTGGTATTCGCCTGCCTGTGCGCCGTGGTGACGGGCTTCGCCCTGTGGAAGTCGTACAGCTTCGCCGAGGCGCAGCGGCAGAAGATCTACGTGCTGGACAACGGCAAGAGCCTGATGATGGCGCTCTCGCAGGACGTGCGGCAGAACCGCCCGGTGGAGGCACGGGAGCACGTGCGACGCTTCCACGAGCTGTTCTTCACGCTCTCGCCCGACAAGTCGGCTATCGAGGGCAATATCAAACGCTCGCTGCTGCTGGCGGACAAGAGCGCCTTCAACTACTACAAGGACCTCTCGGAAAAGGGGTATTACAACCGGATAATCTCGGGGAACATCAACCAGATGATAGAGATAGACAGCCTGCGGTGCGACTTCGACAAGTACCCGTACAGCGTGCGGACATTCGCCCGGCAGATCATCCTGCGGGAAAGCTCCGTTACGGAGCGCAGCCTTGTGACCCGCTGCCGCCTGCTGGATGCGGTCAGGAGCGACAACAACCCGCAGGGCTTCATCATCGAGGGGTTCGAGATCACGGAGAACAAGGATTTGCAGACCCTCAAACGCTGACGGCTATGATAAGGAAATTCATCACAAAGGCTCAGGATTGGGCGGACGGGAAGCTCCGCCGCCTCGCCGGGCGTATCTCGCCCGACATGCGTGTGGCAATCATCCTCGTGATGCTGGTGACGTTTGGCGTACTGTCGGTCTATATGACCGTCTCCTCGATCTACCGCATCGGCAGGAATAACGGGAAGGAACTGGGGATAGAGCATATCAGGCGCCTGCAATTACCCAATGACAGTATTATCAACCCTTTTGAAAGCGGACGGCATGGGACTGGCGGAGAAGTTGAGTGAGTGGCTGCTCCGCCGCCGGGAGCGGCAGGAGGAGCGGAACATGAGGCAGGTGGCGGCGTATTTCGGGAGCCTGCTGAATAAGAGGCGTGCGGATGCCGGTGCAATCCTCCAGTCCGTCAGGGACTACCGGGACTGCCCGGAGGTAACAAGGAAACAGGCGGAGCTGCTGCTGGAACACAGGTTCTTCCGGTACGTGTACCAGACGGGCTATCCCGAATGGCGGGCGGTTATGGACGCCCTGAAAGAGACCCGTTACGGGATGCGTGAGGGGGCGGCAATCCCCCGGAGCGTGAGGGAGGCGGCGGAAAGCCCGATGCTGCGTCTGGCGGCGCAATACAAGGTGCTGGAGTATGAGAACACGAGGCGTAACGCCCCGCAGCCGTTATCCCCCGAAGCGCAGGCGGAACGGGATGCGGCGCACCGGCTGCTGAACTGCTGCATGAGGGAGGGCGACCTCGACGCACTGAAAAGGCTTGCCCTGAAAGGCGAGAAACCGGACGACTCGATAGCTATCCGCCACGGGCTGGCGGAAGGCTACCGCAGGCTCGAAGAACTGAGCCGGGAATGGAGCGAGGAGATGCGGGGCGACAACCACACCGTCATGGAACAGATCGAGTTGCGGGAGGCGGACGAGAGGGGAAAGCTGATGCGGCAAGCCGCCGCCCTTTACGAGAGGAAGACGGGCGGCAGACTGCCCGGCGACTATCTGGAAGCGGTGAAGGCGGAACGGGCGCTGCTCCACGGGCTCGCCCGCCACGGCTGGGACGGTCAGCGGGAAGTACCGAAGGAGACGGTGGAGAAGTACGGGCTGACGAGGGACTTTGCCGGCATCGCCCGGCTGAGGTGGGACTACCACCTGAGCGAGGACAACGGGGACTTCTCCCGTGACTACCCGGAAGCCGCCATCGGACGCCACAACCGTGCCATCCGGGAGCGTGCGGCGAAAGAACTGGCAGGTCTGGAAGCGAGGCTGTTCCCCGAAAAGGCGGCAAGCCGGGAACGGAAGGCTGCGCACCTGCGGGCGGACAACCGGGCAAGCCCCACGGCATCGCTCAAACGGGAACGGAAGGAACCGCCCGGCAAGCGGCAAACCGGGGAGACAGGCAGGCGGAAGCCTCCGGGGAGAAGAATCAGAATGTAGGACAACCATAAATTTTTGACATGATGGAAGAACAGAACCAAGAAAAAGCAACGGCAACGCAGCACGTGACGGTGGCGGATGCCGCAGCCCCGGAGACGGGGAACGGAAAGAAGGAGGACAAGGGCGGCGGGAAAAAGGAAAAGAAGACAGCCAAGCCGCTCACGCCGAAACAGTTGCAGCAACGGAAGAAGCTGATGGTATATCCGCTGATGGGTTTGCTGTTCCTCGGCTCGATGTGGCTGATATTCGCACCTTCGGAGGAGCAGGGCGTGAACCGGGACACCGTGGGGGCGTTCAACGCCGACATCCCCCTGCCGGAGAACGACGGGATCATCGGCGACAAGCGGAAAGCCTACGAGCAGGCGCAGGCGGAGAAACAGCAGGCGGAGAAGGTGCGCTCGCTGGAGGACTTCGCCTTCTCCGAAGAGAGCGATACGGACGGGGTGGAAATGGAACTGCCGGACAGCGAGCCGGAACGGGAACCGTTCAGGGACTATTCGGACAAGGGCGGCGGCAGCCGTTCCTCCGTTACCGCCTACCGGGACATCAACCGTCAGCTCGGCTCGTTCTACGAGGAGCCGAAGGTGGACGGGGAAAAGGAGGAGCTGAAAAGGCAGGTGGAGGAGCTGACCGCCAAGCTGGAAGAAAGGGAACGGCAGGCGGGCGGAATCGACGATCAGGTGGCGCTGATGGAGAAGAGCTACGAGCTTGCCGCCAAGTACATGGGACAGAACGGGCGGGACGGCGTAGCCGTGCAGGTACCCGCCACCGGACAGGACGGCAACGGTTTGGGACAGCCCGCCGTGGCGGTGCAGGCGGCACGGGAACGGACGGTATCGGGGCTGCAACAGCCCCTGAGCGATGCGGAGTTCATGCGGCGGTACAGCCAGCCGAGGAACTACGGCTTCAACACGGCGGTAGGCAGCGGGTACGCTATGGGGAAGAACACGATACGGGCGTGCATCCACGGGGATCAGACGATTATGGACGGACAGACGGTGAAGCTCCGGCTGCTCGAACCGCTGCAAGCGGGAAACCTTGTGATTCCGCAGAACACGCTCGTTGCGGGTACGGGAAAGGTACAGGGGGAACGGCTGGATATCGTGGTGTCGTCCATCGAATACCGGGGGAACTTGCTGCCCGTGGAGCTGGCGGTGTATGACAGTGACGGGCAGAAAGGCTTGTCTGTCCCTTCATCGCTGGAACAGGAAGCGGCAAAGGAGGCGATGGCGAACATCGGCGGCGGGTTGGGAACGAGCATCTCGTTCGCACGGAGCGCCGGACAGCAGGTAGCGATGGACATCACCCGTGGGCTGATGCAGGGCGGCAGCCAGTACCTTGCCAAGAAGTTCCGCACGGTAAAGGTGCACCTGAAAGCGGGGTATGAGCTGATGCTTTACGCCAAACAACAATAGATCGACAGATTATAAAACCATTAAAAAGAAAGGACAAATGAAAAAGATTTTTGGATGGGTCGCCCTGCTTATGGGCATGGTGACGGGTGCGAACGCACAAGTGAATGATACGATACAGCGGGCTGCGGGCAACGACCTGTATCAGGGGATTACACGGAAGCTACCCTACCGGCAGATGGTTACGCCCCACGGGGTGCAGGTGACGTTCGCCAAGACGGTGCATATCATCTTCCCCTCGGCGGTGCGGTACGTGGACTTGGGAAGCAATTGGATTATCGCCGGGAAAGCGGACGGTGCGGAGAACGTGATCCGGGTGAAGGCGACCACCGAGGGTTTTCCGGGGGAAACGAACTTTTCCGTTATCTGCGAGGACGGGAGCTTCTATTCGTTCAATGCCCGGTATGCGCATGAGCCGGAGATGCTGAACATCGAGATGAAGGATTTTTTGGAGAACGGGGACACGACGGACTTTTCGCATACCCGCATGAATATCTATTTCAGGGAACTGGCAGGCGAAAGCCCGCTCTTGGTGAAGCTGATCATGCAGAGCATCTACAAGGAGGACAGGCGGGAGATCCGGCACTTGGGCTGCAAACGCTTCGGGGTGCAGTTCCTCCTGAAATCCGTCCACTCGCACAACGGGCTGTTCTATTTCCACACGGAAACGAGGAACAGGTCGAACGTGGCTTTCCGGACGGATTTTATCCGGTTCAAGATCGTCGACAAGAAAGTGCCGAAGCGCACCGCCATTCAGGAACGGGTCATCGACCCGGTGCGCAGCTACAACGAGGTGCTGGTGACGGAGGGGAAAAGCGACGTACGCACGGTGTATGCCGTCCCGCAGTTCACCATACCGGACGACAAGCTGCTGGTCATCGAGCTGTTCGAGAAGGACGGCGGCAGGCACCAGACCATCCGGGTGGAGAACGCCGACCTCGTGGCGGCAAAACAGATTAACGAACTGAAAATCAAGTAAGCGATGAAAAGGTTACTGTTCATTATCCTGCTTTTCGGGGTGTGCCTGACTTTCAACCGGGCACACGCCCAACGGTGCCTGCCCGGAATGAGGGGCATACAGCTCACGGGCGGGCTGTCGGACAACATGCGCTGGAAAAACGGCGACGGCTTCGGCTACCACGCCGGGATAGCGGTGAGCACCTACACGAAGGACGCCCACCATTGGGTGGTCGGTGCGGAATACTTGGAGAAGCGGTACGGCTACCGGGACTGCCTCTATCCGGCGAGCCAGTTCACGGGCGAGGGCGGCTATTACCTGAACTTCCTTTCCGACCGGAAGAAGACATTCTTCGCCGCACTGGGGCTGTCCGCCCTTGCCGGGTACGAGACGGTGAACTGGGGCGAGAGCCTGCTGCCGGACGGCTCCCGGCTCACGGATGAAGACAATTTCATCTACGGGGGTGCGCTGACGCTGGAGCTGTCCGCCTACGTGACGGACAAGATTGTCCTGCTGGTAAACGGTCGCCAACGGGTGCTGTTCGGCGGCGACTGCGGGAAGTTCCACACGCAGGTCGGCGTGGGAATACGCTTCATGATTCGATAACTGCTATATAATATAATAATGTATATATGAGGACAATGATTTATAAAATACTCACGGGCTGCTACATCGTGGCCGCCCTCGTGCTGGTCGCAGCCTGTAATGACGGGCTGGACATTCAGACGAAATACCCGTTCACGGTGGAGACGATGCCCGTCCCGAAGGAGCTGAAAATAAACGAGACGGCGGAGATACGGTGCGAGCTGAAACGGGAAGGACGCTGGGAGGACACCCGGTACACGATCCGCTGGTTCCTCTTCGACGGGGAAGGCACGCTCAAACTGGAAGACGGTACGGCGTTGCTGCCCAATGACCGCTACCCGCTGGAGAAAGAGACGTTCCGGCTCTATTTCACCCCGCTGTCGGACGAGCAGAGCAGCTTCACCGTCTGGGTGGAGGACTCGGACGGTCAGGCGGTCGAGCTGGAATACGACTTCAATGCGGACAACGACAAGGAGGACGGGGATGGAAGTGGAACTGAGGAAGAGTGAGGTACCGGCTTTGGCGGAACTGAAAGACCTGTGCCGGCACGAGTGTACCGCAGAGCGGTGCGCCGATGCCGTCAGGGAGTTCGGATGGTCGCTGGAGCATGTGCCGGAGGACATGAAAACCCCGGAGATGTGCCGCCGTGCGCTGGCAGCGAGTGCGGAACTCGGTTACGGGCATCTGGCATTGCTGCACTATATCCCGTTCGCAGAGGTCTGCATGGAAGCCATACGGGACTGGTACGGCGAGGGCAGAGCCGATCTTTACGAGGTGGCTTCGGCAATCCGACCGGAGGTGTTCGACGGGAAGATGGCGGATTTTCTGGTGGCGGAGGACGGCAGGTGCCTGTCCCTGCTGCCCGTCCACCTGCAAACGCCGGAGCGGGCGGCGAAGGCGGTGGAGGTGTCGGGGGCGTCCGCCCTCCTTTCCGACCGGGTGAAGCCGGGATTGAAAACGCCGGAGCTGTGGCGGAAATGCGCCGAACATAGCTGGATGTCATTCGTGATGATTCCGTGGAGGGAACGGTCGCCGGAAGCGTGCCTGACGGCGTACCTGAACTATCCCGGGATGATCCATGCCCATCCCCATGTCGTGCCGCAACCGGTGGACAGCTATTGCAACGTGTACTCGCTGTGCCGCCTGATGGAGCAGATGACGGGCGGGAAATTCACCTACGGTCAGATGGCGGACTTCTACGGGGGAAAGCCGATGGCGGTCAAGTGCATCGAGGTGCCCGATGGTTTCCTGAAAGACCGTGAGGTGACTTTCGACCGGCAGAAAGAGACGTTCCGCATCGCCCCTCTCAGCCAGCGGCAGGAGCAGAAGGAACGGCAAGAGCCGGAACGGAACGACGCACCCAAGAGGCGCAACGGAATGAAAATATAAGACAACCTATCTAAAAAAACAGAAACATGGAACAAGAAGAAAGAATGTATCAGGTGCCTTTGGAGATGATATGCAGGCACGACCGCACGGCAGAGGTGTGCCGTGCCGCCGTTGAAGAGGACGGCTGGCAGTTGGAGAACGTGCCCGAAGAGGTGAAGACACCGGAACTGTGCCGGAAGGCGCTGGAAACGGAAGCGGGGTTCGGGAACGACCGCTTCCGGCTGGTTCAGCATATCCCGTCCCCGGAGGTGTGCATGGAGGTGCTGAAGGAGTGCAGCAAGGTCTGCCCGGAGGAACTCTACGGGGTGGCGGCAAGCATCCGCCCGGAGGTGATGAACGGCGAAATGGCGGACTTCCTGCTGCCGCTGGACGGCAGGTGCATCAGCGTCCTGCCCGTGCACCTGCAAACGCAGAAACGGGTGCTGGTGGCGGCTGAAACGTCGGGGATGTCCGCCGTCGGGCGTGGCGGAGTGCCGAAAAGCCTGCTCACGCCCGAAGTGTATGTCAGGTGCGCCGCCCACAGCCGGGAGTCGCTGATGATGATCCCGTGGGCGGAACGTTCGCCGGAGGTCTGCCTGATGGCGACAACGAAGTACCCGGACTGGGTGAGGAACCATCCGGAGTTCGTGCCGGAGAGCGTGCATAACCAAGACAGCGTATATACGCTGAACAGCCTGATGGAAAGCCTGACGGGGGGAAAGGTTCAGCTACCGGCAAATGACGGACTTCTACAACGGGAAGACGCTGGAGGTGAAACGGATGGATACGCCGGACGGCGTGCAGAAGGACAAGTCGGTGAAGTTCGACAAGGAGACGGGGAAGTTCTCCTTCTCTGACATCCGGCAGGAGCGGAAACGGGGATTGAAGATGTAGCGTGAGCCGGACGAAATGGAAAGCATCCTTCGGGATGCTTTTCCTGTTATTTTAGAACTAATAGATGTTTAATAGAAATAAGCAGGACTTAATTGTAGAAATACATATACCTTTATTATCTTTGCAAAAGACGGAATATCTAAACGGTAACTATCTAAAAATGAATATTAATTGTGAGTTGGCACTATTATTAATTATACATTTAATTACTTATAGTATAGAGGATGTTACTTAAAGTAGAAGATGGAGGACATGCTGTTTGGATAAAACCAATTAGTGAGATTGTTAAATTATTACAGTTATGTTGCAAGATTATAAATTGGAAATAGGATTTGATAATTGTTCATACGATAGTCCATATTTAGTAGAAGGCTGTGCAAACAGCTGTATTACATTAATTATAGATTCTGAGAAGTTTCCGACACTTCAGTCTAAAAAGAATGTTCAGGAGGAACTGCAAAATGTAATAAAAGCAGAATTAGCAAAAATTAAATGGATTATATACAATGATGTCAATCTTGAATTTTTTTGGTACTTTTCATGTTTGCGCAAAAAGGAGTCAGATAAAATTGGAGATTTAGACAACCTGATAAAACCCATTATTGATACATTTTCTGGCTGTAATGGAATATTCATAGATGATTCTCAAATAGGTTCAATAAATAGCTTATGGATGTCCAGAGATGTTAGTTCCTCTCGAAATTCTATTTTAAAACTCTGTATTCATTTCAATAATGATGATTGCTGTATAAAAGAGAATATGCGATTTGTTCAGATAGAAAAACAAATGTATGCTGTATATAATTTTGATATAAATAGCATTAATGATTTGCATTGTATATTAATATTGCATCATATACAAAGAAAAAGAAGAAAAAATTTCGAGAAAATGTTGCAGGAAAATCCTAATATAGAAACGTCTTTAACAGATTTCAATTTATTTCATAGAACCCGGTTAAAGGATATTCCTAATAACCAAATCTATACAATGGATAAGTTTAAGCAATTATGTATTGATGCAGGATTAAATTTCAAGGAATTAATTAAAAGAGAGCGAATAAGATTGCAGAAGAGGTAATCTGTTGATCTAAATTTATTCTTATTTCAATTTACATTATTTTTTCACTCGTTAAAAGAAAAGAAGTGTAAAGTAGCTGGCGAACAAAAAAGGGGACGCTTAAAGCATCCCCTCGTCGGTGTAGCTGAGGTAGGTGTCCCCGGTCAGTATGATGTGGTCCAAGAGGCGGATGCCGATTGCCTCGCAGCCTTTCTTCAACTGGCTGGTCAGGTTGTTGTCCTGTGTGCTTGCCACCGTCGAGCCGGACGGGTGGTTGTGCGAGAGGATGATTCCCGAAGCATGGGAAACGAGAGCCGTCTGAAGGACGATGCGTATGTCCACGACCGTACAGTCTATCCCGCTGCGTGAGATGCACGAAACGCCCAGCAGCTTGCCTGCCCGGTTCAGGTACATCGCCCAGCACTCCTCGTGGTGCTGCATACAGTCCTCGTAGAAGGTCTTGAGGATGTCGTAAGACTCCTTGGAAGAGTGGATTTTAACTCTCTTGGATGCGTCAGCGTCCTTGTAACTTACGGTGATTTGAGGAAAAGACAGTGTATTCATAATGCAAAAATTAAAAGTGAAACATTTATTTTTTGCTTTGGGGCACGGGGAAAGAGCGGACTTCATGCAAGGCTTTTGCGTGGAATACGACCCAAAGGTGTGGAGATTGTGCGCAAAACCGGCAGGTTCAGCCTTGCTACTTGTCCGTTTTTCCCCGTAGATTTGCTAAAAAATGAGTGTGGAGCTTGGCTAAAAATCCGGTGGGTCGAGGGGTTTCTTTTTGCTTCTTTGTCTTTGTCCGCATCCGGCTCACCGAAAGAAAAAGAAGTGCGTCCGAAATGTCGGGGTGGTCGGGGTTGCCACGGGCGGGTAAAAATAGAAGTCCGGGCGGATCGCTACCCGTCCCGGACTTGCGGCGATGAAACATAGAGGGGGAAGGTTATGGCTTGATTTCCCCCGTTGCGATTAAATTCCCGTCCGCATAATACGCTATCTTCCCGTAGGTAAATCCCATGTCGGGAATGGCTACGAGAGCGATATAGTCCGAATACTCCCTGCCTTTGAGGTTCTTCCCGACAAGGTTGTTGAATATCATGGGGATGCTATGACCGTCCTCGCTGTAAAGGACGGTTTTCCCGTTCTGTCTGATTTCCTGCTTCATTGTTATCAAAATTTGAAAGTTGAAAAATCGGTTTCTTTGCTATCTTTCTTTTTCGCTACGGCTCACGAAAGAAAGTAGCGGGCGGATCTCTCCGCCCTGCCCTTTGTCCTTAGGCTGCAATCTCTTCGGTTTGCGGTTCTTCTTCGGGTTGCGTTACCTTGCGCTCCCTTGCCCGTTCCTGCACCAAGAGGACGGCTTTCTTTTCCTCGATGCGCTGATGCCGCTTCTCGTACACCCCGTTGTACTCCCTTTCGATGTTGGCGAGTTCCTCCGGCATGTGCCTGCGTGCGAAGTCAAGCAAGAGGGTCGCCACGGTGTTGTTGCCGTATGCTCCCTTGAAATTGGCTACAAGGAAGTCCCTGCGGATGATGGTCTTCATCCTCACGGTGAGGTTGCCGATAATCCCCATCTTGTCCTCGTCCGTGATATACTGCTTGTCTTCCGCAATCCCCACGGCTGCGAAGTGTTCCTTACGGAGCGAGGACAGAAGGAAGAAGTACAACATGGTATCTTCGTCCGCACTGAACTTGCCGCCCGTGATGTCGGCTTCGAGAATTTGTTTCTTGGTGTCCTCCACCGTGCGTTCGAGTGCGATTTCCTTGTTGCGCTCGTCCTGCTTCTCCAATTTCTCCACGGGTGAGAGCGGTGCGGGTGCGGGTGTTCCGTCCGCTGTCTGCGCTTCGGTCACGTTCTCCACATAGCAGAAGTCAATCTCCTTCTGCCCGATTTTGGCATAGACGGTGATTTCCCCCGCTTCGCTCCTGCGGGTGATTTCCTCCTCCTGCTCCATGTAGTCCGCCCATTGCTGCTCGTAGCGGGTGCGGGCTTCCCCGTAGCGTTCGGGGTCGTTGAAATTTTCGGCTTTGGGTTCTTTCGGGCAGCTTGGAAAGGCGGTGTACCTGTCAAGGGGCTCCACCTCGTAGCCCGAAGCGATTAGCCGTTCTGCCACCGTTTCGTTGGTGCAGTAGCGGTCACGGCAGAGCGACACGCCCGGCTGGGTCTGCATGATTTGCACAGCCCGCTCCATGAGGTAGGATGCGTTCATTTCGGCAAGGCACGTGCGGTTGGCGCAATGCCCGCACCCGCCATCACGGAACAGCAGCAGGTTGTTGGTGTTGTGTGCGCACGTGGCGCACTCGGTCTTGTCGAAGCGGTAGTATTGCAGGTCGGTGGTGAAGTTCTGTTCGATGCGCCTTGCGACATCGGCGGCTTTCAGTCCCCGCCAACTGTTGTACGTTCCCTCGTCCTGCAAATGCTTCTCGTACACCTCACGCTGAATGTCCTCCCCGTATCGGCAGATTTCAGCCGCCACGCTGATGGTCAGCTCGTCCGCTTCCAAAAGGGTGGCGATTTCGGGGATAAGGGCGGTGAATTTCAGCCGTGTGCGGATGTAGTTCTCGTTCTTTCCGAAGAGTTGCGCCAAGGTCTGCACGGTATGGCGTCCGCTTTCGATAAGCCGTTGATAGGCTGCGGCTTCCTCCACGGGTGTCACGTCCTTGCGCTGCAAGTTCTCGGTAATCGCCATTTCCTCGGCTTCCTCGTCCGACAACTCGGTTACGATTGCGGGAATTTCGTCCCTGCCCGCAATGACGGACGCACGGTAACGGCGTTCCCCGAAAACAATCCCGTAACGGTCTGTCCCGTCAACGGGGCGCACGGTGATGGGCTGCAACACGCCCTGCCGTTTGATGCTCTCGGCAAGTTCGTAAAGGGCTGCTTCATCGAAACGTTTGCGTGGGTTGAAACCGCTCGGCTGAATGTCTGCCAATGCTACCATCGTGATGTTTTTCTCTGCTGCTGATTGATTTGCTTTTGTCTTCATAATCTGTTATTTTTAAGTTGATTGTTTATAGTTGTTCTTTTTGATTTTTGACAAACCGTTCCGTTCGGGAAATCGGTTTCTTTGCTATCTTTCTTTCCCGCTCCGGCTCACGAAAGAAAGTAGCGGGCGGAAAATCCGCCCTTACGGGACTACCTGCGGTTATAGCATACGTTCGCGAACTTCTTTTTCTGCTCTACTGCCCGTTTGAGGGTGTAGAACGTGCCGCCTATGGCTACTGCATCGTAATAGACCATCAGAAAAGCGGAGTTTTCCAAAAGGTAGTCGTTACGGCGCAGGAAACAGCCCTCGGTATATCCGTCCTGCAAGGTTACCACTTCATCGGCTTGCGCCAAAATGGTGTCGTAACGCCGCTTGTCGGCTTGGGTGTACCGTTCGGCTTGTCCCTTGAAGGGGACAACGCATTTCAGACGGATATGCGGGTATCTTTTTTTGAGGTTCAATACTTCCTCTGCTGCGATAAGGTCGAAGCCCTCGCACATTCCCGACAAAAAGGTGTCGTAGCCTTTTTTGATACAATAACTTTCGATGGCTGCGAACGTGTCGAACGCCACCTCCCTGAAGAGTTTCTCACGGTCTGCCGTGAACTTGGCTATACGGTTGGTGCGGTGTCCCGAAAAGGCTACCGTCTTTTCCTTGCTAACGGGCGTTCCGTTTTCTGTCCATGTCCTTGTTTCCATATCGGTAAATATTAGAATATTAAAAGAATGATTATCAGTACGAACACGAAGCCGACAAACAGCCGCCACGCAAGGGCGAAAACAAGCCGTGCCACGAAGTAAAACAGAGCCACGACAAGCAACAAGGCGAAAAGCTGCCCTGCGGCGGTGGTAAGGAAATAAGCCGCCGAAGCCCAAAGGATTAGGCGGTATATCAGTTTGTAAACAAATGCCGTTTTCATGTTCTTGGGTATTGTCGGGCGGATTGCTCCGCCCGTGGTTCTTTAACAGTTCCCTTACGGGATATAGCGGTTATCAGCCAACAGCCGGAACGTGTCGTAATCAGCCGTTCCCCGATAACTTAGGGACAGTTCAAAGGAGAGGTGTCCTTTCTCTATGTAGAAAGTGAAGCGCAAGCCGTTGCGGGTTATCGTCCCTTTCGCATAGTTTCTACGTTCCCAGCTTACGGGTTCGTTCTCGATACTTTTCAAGAAGTCGGCTACCTTTCGGGCGTTCTCCGCATTTTCCTGCTCCACCTGCCTGTATATCTGTGTGCAGTAGTTTATCCAATCGTTTATTTTCTTGGCGGTGAACACGCCGATATTGCACGGCTTTTCGTATTGGCTGCCCGCCCTTTCGATGTCGTAGTGGTTGACGTATTCAAAGTGTTCCATGTCGGCGGCTATCTTGTACTTGTTCTCTTTGTTTATCTTGTACACATGAAAACGGATGCCGTTGTACGTGAACTCTATGCGCACGCCGTAAAATGCGGGGTATTCACCGCTTACCACGTGGTAGCCGTATTCCGCTTGGGGCATGTACTTCCTTATCTCCTGCATGAGTGGAGACAGCTCTTTTTTTGCCTGTTCCACCTTCTCGGTAAACATGACTTTTATGTTTAACCCGTTAAATTCCTTTTCCGATAATGTTTTCATCGTCTTATGTCTTTAGTGGGGCGGATTGCTCCGCCCGTTGGTTGATACTCTTGTTCTTTGTCGTCCCGCTTAGGCTGCTGCGGGTTCGTTCATCGGTTCGGTTACCTTGTCGGCAATCATCTTCGCCGCCTTGTTCACGTCCCCCAATATCTCCACCAAAAAGGCGGGTTCTTCCTTTAGCTTGGTGAGCCAGTGTTTCAGATAGGCGGCGTTGTTCTCCTGCGGTGCGGCTGCGTAGCCGAAGAACGCACCGCAAAGGGCGGCAGTGAGTTCGGCAACAAGTTCCTCACGGGCGTAGAGCGCATCCCCGAAGAAGCTGCCGAACGTGCGGTTCAGCCGTTGGGGGCTTCCCGTGCTGTGCGCCATCTCGTGCAGAAGCGTGCCGTAATATTCCGCTCCCTGCGGGAACTGCTCACGCTGCGGGCAAACGATATGGTCGGAAGAGGGCGAATAGTAGGCACTGTCCGAATACTGCACCTTGATAGGGCAATACCAATTTTGCAGACAGACAAGCTCGTCCAACGCCTCGTAAATCATCCCGTCCGAATAGTCTTCGGGCTGCTCTCCCTTTTTCATGCGCTCGTAGCGTTCGGGGTATTTCCCTGCAAAATCAGTCTGGTCGATATTGAAGACATTGTAATACTTCATCTGCGGGATGACCTTGTAATTTTCCTGCTCGGTTGCGGTCAGCTTGCGGTATTCCTCGTACTTGATTGTCTTTTTCGTTTCCTTGTGTACCACGAACTTGAACCAATAATAGACGGGGAACGAGCGTGCGCCCTTGCAAACACTTAAATCCTCTTCCTTCGCTTGGTTGAACGTGAGGAACACGGGCAAAGTGAATTTCATAAACTCGGTGTAGAACAATAACATCAAGACATTGCCGCCGTTGTAGAGCGTTCCTCTGATGTTGCGGGGCAAACCTTGTTCAAGGCTCGCTATCCACGGTTTTTGCCAATCCGTTTTCAAGCACTCGATTTTCTTGATTAACAAATCGGTGAACATCGGTGCAATCTTTTCGATGGTGCTGTTCGTTGTTGCCATAACTCACAAATTTTAATCGTTATTACTCTGTTTTCATCGCTTGTCGCCCCAACCAATTTTTTCCCTTGGCTGATTGGGAAGAACATTGACCATCATTGAAAGCGGAAAAGGTGAATTGCAACCATCTGAAAAAATGGTAAATACTACCCGCAGGGTGGAGATTTGGCATTTTTTGCGGATTTGCTTTCACCTCCGCCTACCTTCGTCAATGTTTTTCCAATCAGCTTAGGGAAAAAATGCCCTGTCAGTCATTTCAGCCAATGGTAAGTTACTTGCCGGGTGCAGGAAAAAGAAGCCTTCCGGAGAGCCGGGAACGCCCGTTTCCCAAGGCAAGGAGATACGGACGGGAGAAGTATATGGGAGCACGGTCAGCTTCCGGCTGCCGGACAAACGCCGGGGAACTCTTTCGGGCGGGACGGGGCACGGGAGGTTTTGGCGAACAGCCGAAGCCCCGTGTGACGGCACGGACGGATGTGTTCCGTTTGTCCTTCCGCCCCGATGTCCGGCTTCGGCCATTCAGCCTGCCGAAATGGTCGGAAACGGACGCCGGGACGGGACAGCCCGTGCGCCAAGGTTTAAGCGCAAGACAGTGAAATCCCTTTCACCCACGTTAGGGATTGCAGGGGAAAGCCCACAGCATAGCGAGGACTTGCAGCGGAAAGCCCGACCCGAAGGGGAACGCCCAAACAACCGCCCGCAAAAACTGCTTTTGAGCATACCTTGAAAAAAGGAAGACCGAATATTCCGAAGTTTCGCCCTTATGATATATATTTGTAATTGAGCGAAGATAATAGCGGAAAATGTAAAGAATTACATGTTATTGGAGTAAATCATTATGGAAAGAATATACAAAATAGAATCGGTTCTGAGAAAATCGAACACTATAATCATAATTCAAGGTAATTATGATAGAATATATAATTACTTCAATCATAATAATGGTGATGGGCGATTTTTGAAATACACCAAATTGAAAGGTATTGCTCAAGAAGGTCTGACAAAAAAAGATTTAGACAAATGTGATTTTTTACGTACCTTCTGTTGTTTTCCCATTTTCAGCCAAAGATTTGTAGATAGACTAAGCCATATTTTAAAAGACGAAGTTATTTTTTATCCCATAGAGATATGCTGCGAAAATCAGAAGAAAGACTTTTATGCTGCTAAAATTCTTAATTATATGGATGTAATAGATCACCAACAAACAGAGCTACAAGCCCAAAATGATGATAGCAGCCTATTTTCTATTCCACCCATTATAGCAAACCGCTGTTTGAAAGATTTCTATATAGCAAGAGATACGAAAGATACATACGAATGGTTCATCAGTGAAAAGTTAAAAAATATCCTTATCAAGGAAAAATTCGCTATGAAATTGGTGAATCCGGAAAACAAAACAGAGCAGGAAGAATGCCGGAAAAATACTCGTAGAACACCGACATTAAAAACAGGGAAAGTTTCAAGCATCAAAAATGAGGCGACAATAAGGAGTTACATAGACAAATGTCTGGAACTTGTTCAGGAGCATAAAGAATACCTAATGTATGTTGCTTCTTATGAACCAACCATAGAACCGGAGATGCAGGATTTTCTGGACAATAACCTGCTTGAAGGAAAATCGCCTAAAATATATGTGACTCAACCGGGACGTACCAATTATATGGTGGATATCATAACTGAAAAAGATCATATATGGAAAGCGATAGATAGCCAGATTTCAGACGAAGATATTGATAAGTTGGAAGGTGAGCTGAATGTCATTCTTCCTCTTTCATATAAAAGCTATTTGAAATATAAACATTTCTATGAAATATTTTGGGATATAGATGTTTTCCTCTATCCGAAGCCAATACATTCATGGGATAAAATCCTGATTGAGGAAAACCAAGAAATGCAGGAGGAAATTCTTGATGAAGGGTATTTTGCAATAGGACGGTATTCTGATCATGGCGTGATTGTTCTTAAATTGACTGATGATGAGAATAAAGAAGGGGGAGTTTTTTTCTTTGATTGTGAGACCCAAGAAGTTAAAGTGTTGGAACCAACCTTTACAGAGTTTCTTAATCAAATATTACATAATCCCAAGCCTGTTCTTCAAGAATTAAAAAGTTGGGAGAAAAAAATGTATAAAATGGAATAACTCCAATTACAAACAGTACAAACCGCTTAAAGCGGAACGCTGCCAGACATTATCTTTAATAATAAGCATAAAAACTATGAGATTCTTAAAAATTATGGGAATATTTACTTCTATCTTAAGTTTATTGAGTTGCGGGCATGGGAATAAACGAGTGACGCAAAACGACGGTATAAACTCCAATATCCCGGTTGCTGCCCGGATTACGATAGACAAACTGCCGGATGTATTGAGAAACGTGCAGGCAGGAAATACTGATTATGATTTTATAGGTATTTGTTCCAATGGTGTGGACTGCATCTACTTTGTGCTGGAGAACGGAAAGTTTTACATAGATTTTGAAGCTATGGGTAAAGAGCAGCTTCCCTACATAGATACCTTGAAACAGTTCGCAAAGGAACATAATTATCCTATTGTCGAAACAACCTATAACAATACTCCGGTCGATTACGAGCATCTGAAATACGCACCTGTTATCAGCCTGAAAGTCAATGCGGACATAGACAGTATCGTAAAAGTCGGAAGCCAGATTGAGCAGACCATTTTCAAGAATAGCGACCGAACCATTTACGAAATAGTGCCTTGATTTTGCTAATAAAGACATTAAGATTTAGATAACAAACAGCACTACCGTTTAAAGCGAAACGCTGCCAAGCGTTACGACTCTTTTCCGTAACTTTGAAACCTCTAATGAATATGGTTATGAATAAAAATATACTCACCTTCTTAAATGAATATGCGGAAATACCCGATCCGCAATATGCCATCATGTTGCGAGGCGCTTGGGGATGCGGCAAAACGTTTTTCATCCGTCAATGGATGGAGCAACTGAAAAACAACAGAGATGCGGACAAGTTAAAATGGCAGCCCATTTATGTGTCTTTATACGGTTTGACCACTACCCAGCAAATCACAGAACAAATCAACAAAGAAATATCTCCGTGGCTATATAGCAAGGGAATGAAATTAGCTAAGAATGTATTAAAAGTTGCCTCGAAAATCGCTTTGAAATACGACATTGACGGTGATGGCAAGGATGAAGGAAGTGTAACCTGTGACTTGGACTCCATTTTACTGTTGAAAGAAGAAAATTCCGAGATAAAAGGAAACAAAATTCTGATTTTTGACGACCTTGAAAGGTGTGATGTCAAACTGGAAACCTTGTTAGGATACATCAATTACTTTTCAGAACATTGTAAATGCAAGGTCATCATCATTGGCGATGAGAACAAGATTTCCGAAAAAGAGGGCGAAAAATCTAATTTGAAATTCAAGGATTTCAAAGAAAAGACCATCGGGCGCACTTTCGAGATTAAAGTGAATATAGAGGAGACACTCGATTTTTTCATTGGCGAAATATCCGCCAACAACAGAAACCTATTGTCTGATAACAAAGAGCTTATCATCAAGATATTCCAAGCCTCTAAATTCGATAATTTAAGAGTCCTTCGGCAATGTCTGAACGATTACCATAGGATAGTCATGGCTTTGCCGGAACATTATCATGAATCTCCCAAATACAAACTTATCATAACATCGCTATTGGCAAATTTTGTCGCCGTTTACTGCGAGTATAAGGGTGGAAATACCGAAATTGCGAGCTTGTTCAACAGCCTGTACAATATGTTCCCGGATAAAGAGAGAAATGAGGAGCGTGAAAAAATCCTCTCCAAATACCGTTTTATAGAAATAGGTAAACAGTTAGATATTTTTAATAGCTCTATCGTCAATGAAATTGTCTGCTATTTGGAAAGCGGGTATTTTGATACAACCTATTTGCAACAATACTTTGCAGCCGAAGACGCAAGTTTGAATAGTTGGGACAATCTGTATGATTATTGGAGACTGAATAATGAAGAATACGAGAAACATTACGAGGAAACGGTACGGTATTACTTTGCGGATAAAAGCGTTGATCTAAAAGAATTGTTTGTCATTATATCTATACTATCGGTTTTATATAGCGACAACCTTGTTCAGGTATCCGAGGAAGACATCATTGCCCAAGGCAAGCAATCCATAGACAGGCTGATGGAAGGTATCAGCGATATGGAGGGTTTGTTGAGCTGTAACTCAAAGGTACATGCGGGTGCAAGAAGGAATCATTCTAATATTGGTTCAGATCGAATTTTGAATGTACTGGTTGCGTATTTTCAAAAACTATTCGAGCAAAGATTTGAGAAATGTCCTAATAAAGTGTCTGTCATGCTGGAAAATCTGACGGATGAAACTTGCGAACGCCTGAATCTGGCATTGAATGATGCAATCCCGGTCAAACGGTGTCTTTATAAGGATACTTCAATATTTCAAGAGGCTAATGCGGACAAGGTCTCAAAAAGTATTTTGGGATTGTCCAACGAATCACGCAACACCTTTCTGCATTTTTTGCAGTCCCGTTATAAATATACCTCCTATGGCACTGAAATAGAATACTTGAACGAATGCTGCCAATCGGATTTGCCCCAACTAAAATTAATCAATGAGAAATTAAAGACAGAAGCGGCAACCAGAAGATTGATAGAAAAGTATTCCATTGAGAAAATTACAAACCTGATAGATGAAATTACCGCAAAAGTGAAATAGCTATTCCCGTTCATCCTCGAAAGCGATGGTCTGGCAAGGGATATGCCGATGATGAACTTCATTCCGTGTGACGGCACAGACGGACGTGTTCCGTTTGTCCTTCCGCCCCGATGTCCGGCTTCGGCCATGCAGCCTGCCGGAATGGTCGGAAACGGACGCCGGGACGGAACAGCCCGTGCGCCAAGGTGTAAGCGCAAGACAGTGAAATCCCTTTCACCCACGTTAGGGATTGCAGGGGAAAGCCCACAGCATAGCGAGGACTTGCAGCGGAAAGCCCGACCCAAAGGGGAACGCCCAAACAACCATCTGCAAAAACTGCTTTTAAGCATACTATGAAAAAAGGAAGACCGAATATTCCGAAGTTTCGTCCTTATGATATATATTTGTAATTGAACGGAAAAAATAGCTGCATATCAAGGCTTGAAGCGAAGATTACAGCGAAAAAGCAAATCACTACCTATTTTTGAAAAGAATTGCATTTATGGAAAAATACAAAGTAGATTATAGTGAGTTTTCTTATTTTAAAGGCATAACGATAGATTTTGATTCTTTAGAAGAAGGTCTTGATTATGCCCAAAGACATAATATCAAAGATGTTTTAGTCCGCTCTGAAAAGAATGATATAAAAAGAGTTGTAAACTTTGATTTTCTAAATAGGCGGGATTTTATACAAACATTTCATTGGATCGTTTCTCTTTCTAAAAGGTCGAACATTACTGGATTATATCATCTTTCAAAACTGAAAGATTTCCGTTGGGGAGTAGATAATAATTTTGACTTGGATTTATCTCTTTTTCCAGTATTAGAGAAAGTCAATATCAGTTATGATGCAAAAATCAGTGGTTGGGAAATGCTGCATCAATTAAATTGGCTTCAGCTAAGTAAAGTTAGGACAGACAACCTTTCATTTTTAGAAAAGACCATTAGTTTACAGTATTTGCGTATTATCGGAGGTTCATTTACTTCGATCGAAGGTTTGGAAAAGTGTGTCAATCTAAAAACTCTTTTTCTACAAAGGTGTACGGCTCTCACAAACCTAAAACCAACAATCGCAAATTTGTATAATTTAGAGAGATTGAATTTAGAAACATGCCGAAAAGTCAGTGTAGAAGAACTCAAAGGCATTGCTGTCAGATATATATCAGTAATTTGAAAAACATTGGGAGCAAAAATGAAAATACCCATCACAATTTTGCTTTTAGCAAGCCTGTTTGCCGCAAGTTGCGGAGAGCCACCCATGCCACCGAGCGACGAGGAAATGATACGGCACTTCGCCACGCACGAGACGGCGTTCCGCAAGGTGCATGAAATCATGGCAGAGAGTTCAGAAGGCAGTTTCCACTATCCGCCGCTTTCTCCGGAAGAGGTCATTATACTTGATTCAACAGAGCAAAGCGATACATCCCATGAAACGAATGACGAACAAGACCTCCCGGTATATGGGCTGCTGAAGTCAGACCGAATACAGCTCGATTCCTTGTTGTCAGAGATTGGATGCGGTCTTGTCCTTGTTGACCGCAGGGAATGGGAAACGGCGGATTCGGTATATGTGAGCCTCGTTATGCCGTACTATTCCCACGGCATCGTGGATGCGGGAACATCCAAGAGTTTCGTTTACGACCCCGGATTGAGAAGCCGCCGGAACATCCGCATCACCGAACACGGCGACCTGAACGAGATCTACCGCAGGACATACAACGACACCACGCTGTACAAGCCCGTCAAGGAAGGCTGGTACATCGAGTTAGACCATTCACGATAACCCGCAAAGAGGGACGCATGAGGATATTCCAATACATGCGCCGATTCTTTCAGATGATGACAAGGATGCGCAAGGTCATCCATATCGTTTCTATGACCTGTCGGAATGAACAACGCAAGAACGGACTGGTTCCGGTGGAATCCTACAAACGGGAAACAGACCAGAATCTCCGGATACGCAGCATAGGAACCCGTCATTCCACACGGTACAGCATCGTTCTTTTTACAGCTGGATGATGGTATTGCAGCCGCCCTTTGGACTTCCCGATCTGAATGACATTCCGGGGACACCAGTGTACGCAAGCATGGCAAGCCTCGCAACCGGTTCCCCACCGGGGCACTCCGTTTTTCAGCGTAATATTGTTCACGGGACATACACGTTCGCAGACACCACATCCCATACAACCATTTTCCAAGGAGAAGTTCAAGTGCGAGCGACTGAAAAAGGCATTGAACAGCCCTTTGTGCAACAGATCCGATAACCTGCAATACGGGAAAGGCTTTTTCCGTTTGCCTTTTTTCAAGTCGTCGATTATTCGTGAAGTGTAAAGCTCCGCCCGTTCCAGTATCTTCGTCCTCCTTACTGAAGATACCTCGTATTCCTTCAGGCAGTTCCCTACGGTGGGCAGGTTGTAGCCATAGTCCAGACGCACGCCTTTGCCGGACATGATTTTGTCCACAACGGACACCGCACAGCCCTTGTACGTGTAATATGTGCCTATGGAGAAATAGTACACGCCTTTCCTGAACGGATAACTTTCCAAGAACCGGCGGACAATGCCGGGCAGTCCGCCCATATATACGGGGAATATAAAACCTACGATTCGGGAGTCCGATGCGGTGATTCCAGCTGACGGTGTCATTCTGAACAGCCCGGCTCCTCCAAAAGCCGCCGCAATATCCTGCGACAATTTCAGGCTGTTGCCTGTGGCGGAGAAATAATAGATGGATATTTCTTTGTCGTTTGCCGTTTTGCTTTTATAGTCCATAACATTTATTTTTGCGACAGCAAAGTTAATAGGTCTCTTTAAAAAAAAGAAGAACTATCTTGGTTATCAGTAACTTACATTTAGGTTAGTTTTCCTGTATATCAATTTGTTGGATAAAAGAAAAATGAGAAAAAAGTTAGATTACGATTATTGTTCTGCTTCCCCTATACTGGAATGGCTGGGTGACAAATGGGCTTTAG